>Ga0207934_1000103_pt1 | contig 15107 bp, 14 predicted proteins | sample LakMenE22Apr09ns_FD_150724 | JGI IMG/M metagenome (GOLD analysis project Ga0207934, IMG submission 150724) | Freshwater microbial communities from Lake Mendota, WI - 22APR2009 deep hole epilimnion (SPAdes) | ecosystem: Environmental > Aquatic > Freshwater > Lake > Epilimnion/Euphotic zone ... | reverse complement strand
AAGATAAATACGGACCAATTTGGAATAATTAATCCATCAAAACAGTATATACTTAAAAATAGGGGGTTGCCTATTATAAATACAACAAAAAAAGGAAATATGATAATTGAATTTTTAATAACATACCCAAAGATTAATGCGACAGAGATTGATAAATTAACGGAAATATTAAATAAATCATTTATTTATTAAGATTAAATAATATCAGGAAAATTCAATGATGGCATTTGTTCTATTTTTTTATCCTTATTATTAGTATAATAATCAACAAGGAAATCATCACCAGAGAATTTTAATGCATTTTTATCATTAAGATTATAATATTTATCACAATTACAATATTTATCAGCACTTTCTACTTTATTTTTTCGTTTGTTGTAAGCTTTAACTTCAAATTTATTTGGCATATTACCTACAGGACATACACAATCAACATAAACTTTATGGTCGTCTGTATTGTCATATTTAATTTTATATAATTTAGTTTGTTTATATTTACCATAAATAGTATAGATAGACCCTTCAGTATTTAAATTAATTTTACATCTATTTAATTTAGCAACTTTTCTATTTATACTATGCCAATAGAAGATATAAATAATTAGAAATATTATGAGAATAAATGATAAATTCATAATTATTTCAATTACCGTAAAACCTTTTGAAAAAGCATTATTAAAATTATTAATAATTGAATAAAACATATCTTACCTTAATTTATTATTATTTTTTATATTTATGTTGATATATATGCAGGAATTGTATTTAGATTACATTTAAATTCATTCTTCATATCATCAATATTATTTTTAAGAATATTTACATAATTCATATCAGGTGTTGTTAATTTACTTGTACTACCAACACAAACTTCAACATCACTATTAATATTATTTAATTCTTCTTTTTTATTATTATTATTCATATTTTCAACGACATTTGCAAAATTATCAATATTAATATGAGGATTAAATAATTTAATTAATTCATAAGTATTATTTTTTGAAAATAGATAATATTCTGTGAATATATATTTAATACCTTCTGTAATTCTATCAAACATTCCAAAAAATTCAAATATACTTGAAAATAATCTAAATATACCTCTTTCTTCAAATTTTTTTAATGGTGGTATTTTCATTAATAATTCTCTAACAGGTATAAATAATGTTGGAAAACCTGTTTCTGGTATAATAGTAGTAATAATAATATAAAATATATACATAATCAAATCAAAAATAATAATTAATAAATAAGGAAGTAGAAAGAATCCAACAAATCCAAATGTTAATATAGTAAAAAACTTATCGGCATTTTCAAATTCCATATTATGCCATTTAAATAAAAATAATGTTAATTTATATCCTAATACTATAAAACATAATGCAAATAGTATATTATAAATAATAGTAAATGTAATAGTAAAATCTAATAAATCCATTATATTATTCTGTTATACTTGTTTTAAGATAAGATTTTATAGCTCCGGTATAACAGGAATTATAAGGCGAATAAGTATTTTCAATATCAGTTGATATATCACTTGTATAACTTGAATTATATGCTTTAAATTTATGATGCATACTTACACATAATTCAGTATCTTCGCTTATTTTATCCATAGATTTTTGGACACTTGAAATTTCTTTATATTCTTTATAAGTTTTTTCATCTTCGCTATTATCCTCTGTTTTAATACTATTAATAATATCTTGTTTAGATGTTTTACATTTTTCAGGTGGAATATTATAAACACTTTCAATATCATAATAAAATATTTCACTTATCATTTGTTTAATATTTGCATAAAAATATCTATTTAAATCATAACCTGTTGGTTTTAAGAAATAATTAAATGTATCTGTTATTATTTCTTCGCTAAAAAGTCTTTTAGATATTTTTAACATAGTAGGGAGTGTTCCAGTATTTGTTAATACTTTAAATGGAGGTATTAATTCTAACATTAAAGGTTGAAGGGGTAGAATGAAAATAAATGGAAATATTGGTATTGGGAATATTATAATAATAGGAACAAAAAATATTATAATTAACCAATGAATGAAAATCCAAAAAAGAATAACAAATAATAAAGTAGCAACAAATGTAGATAATATAAATAGTACCCAAGCAATGAAAACAGTAGGAACACTTATATATGGAAATTTTAGGTCAACATTAAAACCCTGAAATGCTAATATTGGGAATAATGATGTTATAAAAAAATATAACATAGCATATGCAGTACAAGCAACAAAAACCCAATGTAATATCATTATAGTTTCAGTTAATTTATCAGGTGATGAATCTGGATCTTTTACTGATTCAGGACATTTATCTTTATTACTATCATCATCCATTTATTGAATACTTATATTATAATATTCATAAAAATTTTTAACAATATTTTCAGGGATTTCATTAAAATCAATTAAAGTTTTATTTAATTTGAAAGCATCAAATAGTTTATATTTATTTAGATATATATTTCTATCTTCATCATTCATTAATGCTATTTTAATTGCATTATCTTTTCTCATACCATTTTGAATTTTAGAAATATTATCGCTTTTATCGCCCATAATTATTTTTAATAATAATTCAATTGAAGGACTATAATTAATTTTTAGAGATAAATCTTTAAATTGCATATTAAAAATTTTTACATTATTTGAATACATTTGTAGATAATCGCCATCGTTTGTAATAATAACTATTTTAGAAGTTTTATTTAATTTATTTTGAATTAGATAGACGATGTCATCTGCTTCTAATTTATCATATTTGCAACATTTATAACTATTATTACTAAGATAATCTTCAAATAATTCAAATATATCGCTATTGAAATTATCTTTCTTAATTCGCGATTGTTTATATTTATCATAAATATCATTTCTCCAAATTTCGGATCTAGGGCAATCAATGCAAAATACTAAATTTGATTTAATTGTTTTGAATTTTTTTGTAAGTTTCTTAATATCTGCTTCAAAATGTTTTATAAAAGCAATAATAAATTCCTTATTCGCAATAATAGATTTATGATCGATTTCAATATTTTCGTCTTTCTGTTTAAACCATCTAAGAGTCGCATAATATCTATTGAAAACATAATAACTATTGTCAATGACAATAATAGGAGTAGTAGAAGCAAATGTTAAATCAAACATTATAATAAAATTTATATAATATCTTTTATCATTTTTTATTTTATATAAAGTTTATTATTAATATTATTAATATTAAATATGACTATAATCAATTATTATTATAAAAATATTAATTCTCTTGCTTCTTCATTATCATTATCAAAATTTAATTATAAATCGCAAACACAATCATTAATATTTCCATATGATTATAAATTAAGTTTTAATAATGAAGATAAATTAAATTTGATTCAAGCATATAAAAGGAATGATATGATTTTATATGCCACTATTGTATTAAATGATGATAATATTAAAATTGAATATTTGAATATTAATAATGATTATTATTCTAAAAAATTTAATGAAATTAAAATTTTAACTGATGACGAATATAAATTACTTAAAGATGCTATATTTGATTATATTGAAACATCGGCATATTTAAATGATAAATCTAAAATTATTATTGATATTCATAATAATTTGGAGAGATTTAATTATGAATTAAAAGAACTTGGTTTTATTAATACAAAAAGAAGATGTATTGATAATTCATATTGGTTAGAAGCTGAGAAAAATATTAAAAAATGATTATGTTTATATATTAAATATAATAATGATGAATCAAAAACAATTAGAAGCATTAAATATTGTTAAACAAAATGATAATTTATTTTTGACAGGTTCTGCTGGCACTGGCAAATCATATACGATTAATAGGATTGTGGGATATTTGGAGGATAATAATATTAATTATGGTTTAACCGCTTTAACGGGATGTGCGGCAAGTTTAATAAATGGGCAGACATTACATTCATATTTAAGTTTAGGAATAAATAAATCATTAAATGATATTTATAAGGATTTAAATACTAAAAATATATATAAATTGCGTTCTTTAAAATCATTAGAAACATTAATAATTGATGAAGTTTCAATGATGTCTAATGAATTATTAGAATTGGTTGATGGATTATTTAAAATGATTAAATCTAATATTATGCCATTTGGAGGTATTCAAATAATAATGGTTGGTGATTTTCATCAATTGCCACCAATTAAAGGCAATTATTGTTTTACTTCGCCAATATGGGATGATTTAAATATGAATATAGTTATATTAACTGAATTGATTAGACAAAAAGACGATTTAATTTTACAGGAAATATTGGAAGAAATGAGAAAAGGTAAAATTACTGATGATAGTTATGATATATTGGAAAAATTAAAAGATACTAAATTTGATAATGATATTAAACCAACTAAATTATTTCCAATTAATACAAATGTAGATAAATTAAATACAAAAGAATTTAATAAATTAGTAAAAATAAATAATAATCAAACTAAAATTTATAAAGCATATTCAAAATATAAAAATGATAATATTGAAAGTTATGACATTTGTTTAACTTTAAACGCTCAAATTATGGTAATTAGAAATATAGCGGTTGAAAATCATTTAGTTAATGGAACAAGAGGTATAGTAGTTGGTTTATTAGATAATATTGTAATAATCAAAGATATTAAAGGTATTATACATCATATTAATTATTATACAGATATATATAAAAATTCTAAAAATAATATATCCTTTATGCCATTAAAATTAGCATATGCCATTTCTATACATAAATCACAAGGAGCGTCTATTGATTGTTTAGAATTAGATTTAGGGGAAGATATATTTGTTTCAGGACAAACATATACTGCTTTATCCAGAGCTACAAATATTAATAATATAAAAATTATTAATTTAGATAAAAGTTCGTTTTTCGTAAATAAAAAAATAATTGACTTTTACAAAAAATAAATATTATATATATATAGAATATAGAATATATGGCGAGTAGTGATTTAATGGATAATGGATTATATGGTGGAAATTATGCTGATGATGTTGAAGATGGCGAAGATGTTTTCCCTGAAGATAATTTTTTTGCTGGTGGTTATGCCGATAATGCCGAAGATGTTTTAATGAAATTAGGAGGTGCTAAGCAAGAAAACGAAAATACTTTCTGTGTAGAATCTGCCAGTATTGGTTCATATCAAGGAGGTCGTTTTGTTTCCACTTCTGCTTATAATGCTTCTAAAAAAGCTGCTACTGCTATATTTAAGCATATAGATAAGGAAATGGGAATAACTAAACAAGATAAGGGCAAGAAAGCTAAGGGAAGTACCAAACAACATGTAAAAAAGATAGAATTTGTTCTATATCGCCACGATAAAAAGAAACCCGTTAAATATTATAAATATGCTGCTGAACGCGTTCAAGCGGATGAACCAGTTGTAGTTATTCGCACTGTTAATAAGGGAACTCCTCAAGAAAAGAATATTCGCATAACTTTCGCTCAAAAAGTATCTATCCGCCCTATAGAATTAGATGCTGAATATGTTGAACGCAATAAGGAAGAGCAAAAGATTTTTGCCGCTAAAAAGCGTGCCGCTAAGCGTAAAGCGGAAGGTGCTGCTAATCCAGAAAAGAAGCAACGCAAACCCAAAGCTGCCGCAAAAAAAGCAAAGAAAGTTGCATCAATTGAAGATGTAATAAAAGCTTTAACTGTGCCTGCTAAGAAGGCGGAAAAGAAACCGAAGGCGGAAAAGAAAGCTAAGGCGGAAAAGAAACCAAAGGCGGAAAAGAAAGCTAAGGTGGAAAAGAAAGTTAAGGCGGAAAAGAAAGCTAATGCAGGAAAGAAATCTAAGAAAGTTCTAAAAGGAGGCAATTGCAGCTTCTTTTAAATATTTAACCTTGAGATGATTTTGAAAAATTATTAATATCATAATTATCATCAAAAAAGTATATTGCAATTAATTTTTTACGATGAATACGTAATTTATCGCTTACTTCTAATATCTTAAATTCATTATTTCTATTATCAAACCATTCTTTAAACAAATCATTATAAATAATAACACTTTCATTTAATAATGGATATTTATTGCATTTAGTAGTTGCCAACATTTGTGCCTCTTCTGCTAATCCTATAATATGTTGGAAATGTTTAGTTATACAATCTCTACATCTTTTATTTTTATTTGTCAAATGTTCTTCTAATAATATAGATTGTTTAACTATTTGCTGCATATTATATTTTGGATCACTAACAGGATCTAACGCTCCACAACTTTTAGCATCGCATTTATGAGGTGTATTTAGATTTGTATTTGTATTTAGATTTGAATTTAGATTTGGATTTGAATTTGAATTTGAATTTAGATTTGAATTTAGATTTGAATTTAGATTTGAATTTAGATTTTTATTAGATTTTGGATTAAAATTATAAAAAAGGAGAAGATAAAGACAAACATAAACAAGAATTAAACATAATATAAAAATAAGGAGTTTCATATCTAATTAAAGAATATGAATTTAATTATAGAAGCACTATTTATTGGTTTATATTCATCTGTTTTATCGCTATTGCTATTTCTATTTCCTAAAATAAATATTTATATCTATTTATTTATTATTGGATTTCTTAAACATCTTATAGGATATTATATAGGATTTCATAATTATTATTGTATTAATAATGGTAAAAAATCCGTCCTTATATCAAATATTATATTTAAGGACAGTATTAAGGAAGGAATATGTTTTATTATGATAGGTATAATAGTAATTAGATTATTAAATTTAAATTTATTTATATCAATCTTTATAACAGGGTTTTTATTTCATATAATTGCAGAATATATTCATTTACATAAATATTTTATTGATTATAGATGTATTTAAAGAATATTTATTAATATTTATATAAATATGTCGCAACATCCAGCAAATCACGGAAAATTATGGACACAAATGGAAACAACTCATTTAATGAAAGAAATAAGACTTATTGATATTAAAGAAATTGCTAAAATTCATAAAAGAACCGAAAACGCAATTTTTCTTAAAATTATTAGAGAAGCTGCAAAATTATGTGATAATGACGATGAATTAACTCTATATGATTTAAGTATTATTACATCATTGAAAATCTCAAATTTAATTCAAGGATTCAAAAAAATAAATTATTCAAAATTCAATATTGACATTAATGATAATGATGATAATAATAATAATGATGATAATAATGATGATAATAATGATGACAATATTGATAATACTGATGATGACAATAATAATAATAATTATTTCAATTCATATTATATTATTATTCCATCAATAATTGTATTAATATCATCATTATTAGCATACTCATTATAATCCATCTATTGTTGATTTGGAGGGATTAAAATTCGCCCAATAATTTTTATTTTCTGCTAATCGTGTTGATCTATTGGTATTATATGTAATATAATAAATAAGTATTATTACACATATAGCAGCAAATGCAATAACTTGAATTAACATTTCAGGATTTAATAATAATAATATTAAACTGAAAATTAATATTATTATTCCAACAATTATTAATATCATATAATAATAATAATCATTTGTTGATTTTTTTAATATTTCAATACCTGTATCTAAATTTATTTTTTTAAGTTTATAATATTCTGCTTTATTATTTCTAACTGTTGCTGCTTTATCTGAAAAAACTTTAATTGGAAATAACATATCTTTATTTACTGACGCACTTGCCATTATTTTAAGAATTTTATTATTATAATCAATTAATGCTGTTTTATAAGTACTATAATTTAAAGTTGCACCACTACCTGCTTTAAATATTTTAGCAGTATCTGCTTCTGTTTTATTTAATGCTATAGTAAATTTTTCACTTACAACAAAATTATTACTGTAATAAACTAATAATATTATAGCAACTATAATCATTATTATATATATCCCTATTTTAGTATTATTATCAATTGAATTTAATGTAAATATAAAAAATATTACTAATACTAAAAATAAAGCAATTATAATAATAACTTTATAATAATATAATAAATTATTATTATTTTCTAATTGAGCATTATATTTATTAATACTTTCATTTAGTGCTGTTTGATTCGTTTTAAAAATTTCAGTAGTTTCACTATTTGTATTTATAATGCCAACCATTTCATTAATAGTATCTTTAACATTATCTGGTGTATTTATATTTTTTTCTATAATTTTATTTAAATTTCCTGCTAATAAAGGTACATCAAAATCAAAATTATCTTTATAACTAGAAAGAGTTTCACTTGTTGGTGTTGATGTTGGTGATACAGCAGAACTAATTGGTTTTATAAAAGCAGTATTATCAGAATTTAAAGCTACTCTACTATTTTGATAATTAAATATTTCATATTGTAAAATAACATTATATATTATTGCATTATAATTAAACATTTGATATTTTAACATAGGAAGCAATGTTACATATGAATTTGTATTTAATATATTATTAAATGCTTCTAAATATAATAATACTCGTGTATATTCATATTTATTTAAATTAGATATATTTGTTTCTGTTGTATTTGTAGTATAAGAATCATAAAGTTTAGTTAATGATTCTCTTGTTAAATAATCTGCTATGCAAAACTCAATATTTATTGATGTTGCAGCATTTGTATTAACAGTTTGATATGTATTAATATTATTAGCAGTTGATGTTGGATTTATTTTATTTATCCCATTAGCATAACTATTAGTTTTTGTATAAAATAAATTAAAACCTCTTATAGCATTACTACCAGATACATCATGATATGCTGGAATATGAAATCCGCTTTCATCTGTTCCACAAATATCTTTAATTGATGCTTTAAATGTTTCTGCTTTAATATTAGGGCATCCTGCACCTGAAGGTCCAGTTGCAACTCCAACATATATAGAATCTGCATCTTTATAATTAGTTTTAGATTGAGGTGAATTTAATTTTAAATTCTCTATTGAAAATAAATTATTAAATATTATTATATTATTATCTCCGTTCTTAATTACTTCACTTTGTGAAGTAGCAACATTGCTATTTTTAAATTGTATTTTAGCAGTTTGCATAAAAGTTGCAAATTTTGTAATATCTCCAGCACATTTAACAGTATAATACTCATATAATAATCTATAAGATATTGCATATATTTTACTAATAACTAAAACATCATATATAAAATTATTCATATTATTATTATCAACTTCACCAGTTCCTGCTGTAGTATCATCAACAGATAAATCTACAAATGATGATGCTTTAATACCAAAATAATCTTTTCTATCATCATAATTTATAGGTATAAAATTACCAGAATAATTAGCAATTTGAAATGATTCATCAATTAATTTAGAAGCAATTGCATTTGGATTATTTGTTAAATAATTAGTAGTTTTTCTATTAGTTTCTTCTATTCTAGAATAACGATATGCTGTAAAATGTTCTGTTATATCATCATCAGCACAAATAAGAATACAACCATTATTACCATTATTATTTATAATTGATTTTGAGAAATAGCAACAATCACCGCCATTACCACCACAACCATATCCTAATTTTCTTACTTCTTTATTATTAGCACCATTACCACCAGCACCAAATAATAATGTTTCATCAAACCATTTAATGATTTTACCTTCACCTCCTTTATTATTATCACCATGTGAAATTATACCACCGCCTCCACCGCAATAACTTCCAACGGCACCATCAGTTCCATTATAGATAGGATTATTATTAGTACTAACACCTTTAATTTTATTAATACCACTGCCACCACCACAACCACCATTTAAATCTTTATTTTGATTATATAAACCAAAACCACCAGTTCCACCGCCTTTACAGGTAATAACATTATTTTCATTAGAAGAAACAGTTTTAAATGTCATAGTAGTATCAGTTGCAGATTCAACATTATAATTTTCATAAGTTTTATTATAATTATATAATTTACAATTTACGAATTCAACATTAAAATTAGCATTATTAGCAGTATCATAATTATATGCGATAATTTTAATATTATAATATCGGTTAGGGTCTAATTGTAAAATTTTAACTTCTTGAATATGAGTTTCACCAGTTGATGAGATTAATTTATTGTCAAAAGTATAACTATAAGTATCAAACCATATAATACTTTTAATTTTTGAATTAAAACGAATAGATATAATTTTATCAGTATTAGTATTATCTTTATCATCAACAGTAGATTTAATATATCCACTCCAAATATAAGTAGTATTTGTATTAAAAATAGTTGGATTGATAGTAATATTATTAACAATAAATGATTGCATGATTCCGGATGATGTAATACCTAATGATGAATAATCATCATAAGTAAAAGATATATTATTTAAATTAGGTGAAGTATTATTATAAACACTTAGAGATAAACCAGAATTAAATAATTTATCAAAATTTTTAATATCACAACTGCCACCAGTTCCAATAGAAAAAGTATAAGTTTTACCCTGTTCAAATGTAAAATTATCATTAATATATGCAGCACCAGCACCACCGCCTCCGCCGAAATAATAACCACCAGCACCACCACCTGCGATCATAAATAATTTACATTTAAGATTAGTTTGCGGGGTAAAAATATATTTTTGGTTATTATCGTGATATAATAAACAAAATTTTTTATTTAATCTATTATTTGTCCAAGGTAGTATTGAACCACCTTCTTTAATAATAATGTGATTTTCCATATTCTAATTTATATTTATATTAAAAATAGATTATTTTTTTATATTCTCAATAAGAATTTTAAGTTCGGTTGGGTTTTCTTTTAATCTTGCCCATTCAATGGTTGCCATTTTCAATATATCTTTATGAGGTATTGATTTATTAGCTTCCTCGCCTTTAAGTTTAGCAAGATAAAATGTTAGAAAAATATTATAATCTGTTTTCTTTTTTTCTGGTTTAGATGTTGTTTCTTCATCAGTTTTAGGTTTAGATTCTTTAGCAACATCCATTTCTTTATGTTTAATTTCTTCTTCCTGAACTTCAATTTCATCATTTTTAATTTCAGTAATTCCGGATTCAATAGATTTATCAGGAATAATAGGTTCTTCGTGAGTAATAGTAGTAATATTATTTTTCCTAACCCATACTTTTCTATTATTTTTAACTTGAACTACCCAAATTAATTTATCAAATCCTTCTTTTTCAAAATTAATATCAAAACCTTCTGCCGATAATCCAAATCTTTTTGGTGATTGTTCTTTACCTGTATAACTTTCGGTTGAAACATTACTACATTGATTTTTATTATTCTTCATCATTTTCATATTAATAAAAAATCAAAATAAATTAATCATTTTTTTTAAGTTTTTTATAAAAAAAATGATTTAAAAATAATGGAAAAAAATCATTAAAAAATGCCGGCGTTTCTTAATGATATAGATGATAAATTTAAATTAATTTTATCAAAGAAGCAAATATCAAAGAATGATTTATTAGAATTAAAATCATATATTATTGAAGCATATGAGAATGATACAAATATGGATATTGAAAGATTACAAGAATCACAAAGAATTTTAACATTAAATTTATATGATGCTTAATCATATTCATTATCATTATCATCAATAAAATCATCTTCAACATCTTCATCTTCAATTTCAACATCTAATTCAATATCTTCTTCGTCTTCTGCTTCACTATCTTCTTCATCATCATCATCGCCACCGCCTTTTTTTTTTATTTTTCCAATTTCTTCAATTTCTTCTTCTTCTTCATCTTTATCACTTTCATTATAAATTTCTTCAATTTCATCGTCTTTATTAGTTTCATTATCATCATCATTATCGGTATTATCAGTAATAATAGAATTTTTAATAAATTCTTTTTTATTTTTTATTGCTTTACCAATAATAGAAATATGTTTATCAAATAGTTGATATTTTTTGCCACAAACTTCAATATTAATTTCATCATTAATAGCGATAGTATCAATATTAATTTCAGATTGAATACCTGCTGAAATTTTAGGTATAATAATTTGTAGGATAGGAATATTATCATAATACCCTTCCGCGAGAATACCTAATGAATTTTTACCTTTAACTTTACATTTAATAATAGAACCTTGGGCGGGATTACAAATTTCGGCAATACAAATAACATCAAAATAAATATTAGCATTAAAATGTTCTTTTTTTAATTGACCGACAGAACGCTTAATAATTTTGATAGTATCTTTTTTAATATACCCATATTTAGAACAAATATTTTCATAATTTAATTTAAGTTTAGTTAGGATAGTTGATTCAAAATCCATATTAATTTCACTAGGAGATAAAATAATAGTAGTTCTAAATTTAATTGGTATAAATAATTCAGTTGTCATTGTTAATTAATATGTATATAAATATTTCATTTTTTTATTTATATAAAAAATTGATTTATTTATTTATATAAAATAGAATAAATTATGGAAATATCACAAGAAGAACAAATTTTTAAAATTTTAAAAATGATGGAGGATTCAGTAAAGGCGGATAAATCAAATGAATTCATTATAAAAATTCATAATGATAATGGGTCCTGGACTGAAACTGAATTTAATAATTTTATTAATACCTTTAGGTCTAATTATGATGAAATTAATAATGATGAATATTTAGAAGTAAGCGATGAAAATAATATAACATTAGTAATATCAAAAATACGAAATATATTATTATATTGTAATAGTAATAATTATAAATCAACTGAATATATTTGGAAAAAACCATCAATAATTATTGATGAAAAGATTACTGATTTATTTGATATTAATATGGATATGCAAATAGTTAATAATGATATTTCTATAACTGAACCTGATAAATGGGATAATACTTTAAAAAGATTTAGATTAATTAAGGAATTAAATTATGAAATTGAGGAAGGAATTATTGCGACCGCAAAAGTAGTCAAAGATAGTAATGATAGATATTTAACTATGAAGAAATCAAAACTTAATTTTTCAAATAAAGTTAATTATGAATTTGAGTTAAAAATCACTAATACTAAAAATACATTAGTGTCTATTATAAAAACAATTCAGGCATTATTTTTATCAAAAGTTGTTTTGACTAAAAAGCAGCAACAACAAATTTTAGAGGAATATCGTGATTTGGTGAATATTAGTCAAATGGGACAAAATGGTAAAACGGATACTAATATTTATCTATTAACACCTAAACCGGTCGCATTAAAAAAGGATAATTTAGACAATCCTGATAATTATGGTGTTATTAGTATTTTAAGAGGTTATACTGTTACTGAAAAAGCAGATGGAGAGCGATTATTATTATATATTAATTCAAAAGGTAATGTATATACAATTGATAGTTCTAAGAGAGTTGAAGGAACAGGGATAAAGGCAAAGAAGGAAGCATATAATAGTTTATTAGATGGTGAATATGTTCAATGTAATAAAAGAATTGATAGAGTAAAGAGAAATTTATATGCAGCGTTTGATATTTATTTCTTAAATGGTGAAAAATTAACATCACTACCATTATTAGATGATAAACAGAAATGCCGATATAATGAGATGTTAAAGACGGTTAAATTATTAAATACAAAAGATAGTTCAATTGATTTTATGGTTAAGAAACATAATTATAGCAGTGATATTTATAAGGAAAATAAGAAGATATTAAATAATCCAAAATCATTTCCATATGAAATTGATGGATTGATATTTACTCCTGCTAAATTAGCGGTATATTCATATTATCCAACAATGCCTGTTGAATTAAAAATTGATATGTCTTGGAATAGTGTTTTTAAATGGAAACCTCCCGAGATGAATACAATTGACTTTTTAATTAAATTTATTGGGGATATTAAGAAGGATGGGATTAAATATCGTAAATTTGGATTATATGTAACTGATAAAAATATTTTAAGTGATTATAATATTAGTAATGTTTTAAGTTTAAGATATAGATATTCAAATATAGATAAATTGAATGAATATTTGGAGAAGACGGAGAAAGACATCTTTAAATTGTTTATTCCAAATAAATATTATAATCCGGATTCTGAATTTGCTTTTATAGAATTAAATGCGAATGGTGAAGTTAGAGCAGAGAATAATGATAAGATAGATGCGGATTCAATTGTAGAATTTAGATATGATTTAATAGAAAAACAATGGAAAGCGATAAGAGTAAGAAATGATAAAACTAGAATTTATAATAAGGGTATTTATGATAAAACAGCGAATTCATTACAAGTTGCATTAGATACTTGGGATAGTATTCATAATATGATTACTGCTTCAATGATAGTTGGTAATGAAGAAATTAAAACGATTGATATGGATGTAATAGATAATGTATTAGAGACAGATGATATATATTATGAAAGAAATATTCCATTTAATAAAATTTCAAATAGTATGTTATTATTTCATATGTTAATCAAAAGTAGTTTATATAACAGACCTGAATTATTCAAACATCAAAATAAGAATATGAATATAAGAGGGGCATTATTAGAATTAGCGTGTGGTCAGGCGGGAGATTTAAATAATTGGAAATATTCCAAATATTCGTTTATCCTAGGTTTAGATTTAGTTAAAAGTAATATATATTCTTCAAAAGGTTCATATGCTAAATTAATAAAAGAACATAGAAAACAATTGACATATAATAATAAGACTGGTAAGAATTTTTCATTGGTTGATATGGCATTTGCGGTTGGTGATTGTACTTTAAATATTAAGACTGGTGAGGCGGCGATTGACCCTGAAAGTAGGGAATTATTAAAGATAGTAATGAATCCTGTATCAAAACAGCAGAATTTGAATGCGTATGAGAGAGTATTAGCAGGAAAAGGAAAAGATAAATTTAATGCTATTTCGTGTATGTTTGCTATTCATTATTTCTTTGAGAGTGAGGCAAAATTGGAACAATTTTTAAAGAATGTAAGCGATAATTTAAAAACGGATGGGTTATTCTTTGCGACATTTATGGATGGTTCAAGTGTTGAATCGGCATTATTAAAATCAAAAAAAGGAATGATAGAGGGACGAAAGAATTTTGATGAATATAGTGTGCCA
>Ga0207934_1000100_pt1 | contig 15445 bp, 13 predicted proteins | sample LakMenE22Apr09ns_FD_150724 | JGI IMG/M metagenome (GOLD analysis project Ga0207934, IMG submission 150724) | Freshwater microbial communities from Lake Mendota, WI - 22APR2009 deep hole epilimnion (SPAdes) | ecosystem: Environmental > Aquatic > Freshwater > Lake > Epilimnion/Euphotic zone ... | reverse complement strand
TCTTTTATTTCTAAATCTTCTTTTCCTAATTCTTCATATTCTTTTTCTAATATTAATATTTTATTATCGGCAGTAGTAATTGCTTTACTTTTCCAATTAAGTTTAATGAAAATATCATACATAACATCTACTGATTTTAGTAAATTATCAATAGTAATTTTAGAGGTAATTTCATCTTCAATTGTTTTATCGTTAATATAAGAAAGTATATTAACATCAAACCATTTATTTTCATCAATTTTCTTATTATTACTTAATCCAATAATATTATGAATATCATTTAAATTATCTATTTCATCACTTTTCATAAGAATTCTATTAATGAATGTTTCCATATCATCGTCATGTAATAAATCAACCATAGTTAATGCTATAATACAATCCTTTGTTTTCTTTGCGTCAATAACAAGACCTAATGCTTGATTAGAAGTTAATCGAGGAGTACTAGCAGGAATAACGCAAATAATTAATGTATTTTCTTGAATAATATATTTATTAACAATTGCTTTACTTTTTTGGCGCAAATTATCAGGATATTCGATAATTCCTGGTAAATCATAATAAGTGCTTGTAATAACATTAGAATTTGAGAATAGAATATGTAATTCATCCTCGATAATATCATCAATATTTGACATAATTTTTATTACATTATCCAGAATATCTTCCTTATTAGTAATATCAATAATATCACCTTTAAAAGTTATTTGATATTTTTCTGTTTGAGAATTAATTAATTCTATTTTAATAGGACATTTAGTGCAACGTTTTTTATTTATAGGAAAAATATCACATTTGAGAATATTAGAAATAAGTGAAGATTTACCACTACTTTCATTACCTATGATAGTAATAATAGGTAATTTAAAGTCATCGATAGGAATATCCATTTTTTTAATATTATTATGAAAAATGCCAAATGTTGATTTTTTCATTTTATCAAAAATATTTGAACCTGTAAAGAATTCATATTTCTTTACAACATCCATCGTTTTCTTAAAAAATTGCATAATTATTATAATTAAATTTAAAATAAATTAAAATCATTTTTTTCTTTAAATATAAAAAATGATTTTTCTTTAATATTAATATTATTAAACAATGGATTTTAGACATTTGAACCCGTTTTTTAATGAAAATGATGTTATTGATGATAATAGAGAAGATTATTTGAATACTATTGATAATTACACTATAAATATTAAGAAATCTATGAAAATTTATGAATTTCTATATAATAATGAAAAAGATATTAAGAAACAAAAAGAATATATGAACTTTATAAATTTATTATATGATCAATATATGGATATGCAATTTAGAGAATTCTATAAAAATCATAAAAATTATGGGAGTTTATGCTAAAATATTTAAAAGAATTATAAATATAATATTCATAAATGATTAGAAGATTATTATACCAAGCAATAACATGTTTTTTTATATTTAATAGTTGTTATTGCTTCGTATTACCTAATAGTTCTATAATTAAATTAAAACCTGTTAATAATGCTTTAATAAGTTTTAATAATAATAATAGAAATTTAATAACTTCTATTAAATTAAAGAATAATAATATTGATTTTGATGATTATAAAATTAAATTACTATTATTCTTTTTAATGTTGCAATTATTAAAAGATATAGATAAATTTAATATATATTAAAATGATTATTAAATATGGTTATTTATTAAGTGATAATATTTCTAATATATTAAATAGTAAAAATAATACAAAAAACCTTCATAATATATTAAAAGAATATTTAAATAAAAATTAAAATACATCTTTAGTTATTATATAAAATATTTGTAAAAATCCTTTTTGAATATTAAGAAACAAAAGGAATATATAAATTTATTATACGATTTAGAGAATTCTATAAAATATGGGAGTTTATGCTAAAAATATTTAAAAAATGATTATTTTTATTTTTATTAATTTAAAATGATTAATATTTTTCTAATTATTATAATAATAGCATTGGTTTATTATATATTTAAATTAAAAACTCAAAAAGAAATTAAAGTAGAATTATTTAGAGTTTTAAATGAAAATAAGGATTATGATAAAATTGATGAATTATTTGGAAGTCCATGGTATTCAACATTAGTTAAGGAAGTTGATAATATTATTCTTAAGTCTCAAAAATCATAAAAAAATGATTTATTTATTATCTTAATTATTTTAATGGGAAATTGTTTTCAAACATCCAATAAATTTATTAAAACTCAATCAAAAGATGAATATTATAATAAAAAAGTTAATATGAGTGTTATAGGAAATTATAAACCTTATCAAGTTTTTTGCGGAGAAGATATTAAAGTAATAAATGGTTTAAATTCAATGTGTGAATGTGATATTCATTTAAGTATAGGTAATAAACCAATAAGACTTATTTTAAGTTATGTTGATATTGAAATGAGAAATTTTAAAAAAGGTAATTCATTTCATATTTATAATATTGATTATAAAGAAATAACAACTATTGATGAAATTACTCAATATGATATTTATAATGCTATACAAGATTATATATTTATAAATAAACAATTTCCTAAAAATGATAATATGTTTGTTGCGATTTAGATATTAAAAATAATTAAAACATTTAAATAATTTCCATTTTTATTATTATCTCTAATCATATAATATTTCTAAATAATCTTCTCCATATTTTTCCATCATTTTCATTATTCTCAATGGTTTCATTACCTCTTTTATTAATTCTTCTTCAAATTCTTCATTATCTTTTTTCATCTTTTCATAATTATATATAAATATTGAGGGGTTTACACTTAAATTAGAATAATTTATTTTATCTTGGTTCTCTTCTAAAATCTTAATTGCATTTTTATTTCTTGATAAAGCATACCAATTTATTTTTTCAGGATATTCTAATATAAGTTCTATAGCGTTTTCATTTTGCGATAATCCACTCCAATTTATATTTTCAATATTTTCTCTAAGAAAATTAATATCATTAGCACTTTTTGATAAATAATACCAATTTATTTTTTCATAATTCTCTTTTAATAATTTTAAAGCATTTGGATTTTTTGATAATAAAGACCATTCAATTTTATCTTGATTTTCTTCAAGCAACTTAATAGCATTTGGATTTATTGATAATAATATCCAATTAATTTTATCAGGATTTTCTTCAAGAATCTTAATAGCATTTGGATTTACTGATAAATAATCAAAATCTATTTTTTCATAATTTTCTAATAATAATTCAATAGCATTTTCATTTTGTGATAAATAACTCCAATTAATTTTTTCTTTATTATTTTCAAGCAATTTAATAGCATTTGGATTTATACTTAGATTATTCCAATATATTTTTTCCCTTTGCTTTTCAAGAAAATCAATAGCATTTTTATTTGCTGAAAGATTAAATAAACTTAATTTATTTATATCAACCCAACTCCTTAATATCATCTCAGGTTTATTCAACATTCTTTAAATAATTAAATATCCCAATATTAAATCATTTTTTTGTATTAGACTTTTTATATATAATTTAAAAAATGATTTAAGCGATTATTTAAATTAATCGTGGGGATGATTAGGGGTAAAATGTCGTGAGTTAGAGGCGACATTACATATACATACATTGATTAGGAGATCGTGGTGGAATATTTTTTTTGTTTTTTTATATTTAGATAAATGAATAATATTAAAAATAGAATAGATAAAGCAACAAAATATTTAAAAATATTATCACAAGCAGAAAAAGAATTAAAATTAGCTGAAGCATTTGAAGCAAAAAATAATTCAAAAAAAGCTCTAATAAAAATAGCAATAAAAGCAAAGGAATATATAAATAAACAAAAAGCTTTAAAAATTAAGGGAGGAGGAAATAATGAAGATATAAAAAATAGAGAATAATAAATATTTGATTAATATAAAAAAAGAAGAAATAGAATTGACAATAGATTTAATTAAAAGAAAAGAAGCTATGATAAATGAACTAAAAAATACCGAAGAGTTAATGGGTAGAACATTCCAAACAGAAGAAATTAGTAAATATATTATTAAATTAATTATAATTAAACAAAAACTAAACACTGAAATAAATGAATTAAATGAAATAATAAAAATAAAAACAGAAGAAAATGGAAAATTAATAGATGAAAATAATGAATTATATCGCGATTTACAAGAACCTGATTGATAAAAAATAATTATTTAAAGATTTTTAAAGATATATATTAAATGTCAGTTGAATCAATAATTAAATTCATTGATAATAAAAGTTATATTACGAATAATGAAGTAAGTTTTAGTAATTATTTTAAGGGGGATTATAATGATTATATTAAATATGATAAAAATCTCATAAATATTTTTAAGAAAAATTATGAGAATAATTGTTTATTTACGACAGAAAGTTCAATTATTATTGAAGATGATAAAAATTATAGAATTCTAGTTTATTATAAGGTAGAAAATGAAGAGATTTTTTGGACTATTAAAATCCTTTAACCTTTTTATATTTCCTTTCCAATTCCTTTTCATTAACTTCTTTATTTTTCTCTAATAATTTAATATCATCATTTATTCGTTCTATCAAATTTACAAACATTATTTAATAATAATTGAAATAAAAACAAATCATTTTTTATAATTCTACATTAATTTTTGCCATATTCAAATAATATTTATCCTTAATATCATTATAATTATTAATTATTCCCTCGTGATATAATAACTTCTTTGAATATATATTAAATTGATGATTTTCATTTAATAATACATAAATTAATAAATATATCATAACAACTATTATTATAGATTTTATGATATCTCTAGTACCTATATAAACCATTGAAAATAATATTAATGCTTGAACTATATGATTTTTTATCAATTTTTGCTGAAAATCTGTTAGCTTAATATCTAAAAATTTCGCTCCAATATTCATTATTACAAGAGACAATATTAATAAAGGATCCATCGAAGGTATTGATAAAGTTTCAATCATTTACTTCTAAATATTTATTTTAATTTTTTTAATAAACAGGTGGAGGTAATCCTTCATATAATATAATTTTACTAAAATCTAATTGGGTTCCTCCTAATGTTTTTGTAAATATAATGTCATATGTTTGAGATGATATTTTATTATCAATATAAAATTTAATACAATTATTTTTTGATTTTCCTACTATTTCACCATAATCTTCGTTTGTAGCTGTTCCAGTTAATGGAACATTATTTCCTCCTAAATTAATCGTCCATTCCGAAGGTGCTTTTTCAAGTTTGCTACCAGCAATAATACTAATTTTTTTTAAAACAAATGATTTATTAAAAGTTATAGATATTTTTTCACCAATACTATTATTTCCTCCAATAAATACTCCTAAATTATTAAATCTATTTTGATTAAATAAAGTAAGCGGGGTTGTACGATCATTAGGAACTATTACATCATTAAGTTTAAGACCATCTATATTACCTAAATTCCTAGTGCTATCAAAAAATTCATTCCAATCAAGAGCACCATTATTTTTATTAAATTCTGGATCATCCCTTAGTTGTATTCCATTTTCAGTTGTATATGTGCTAACCCCTGAACTACTACCTTCTGTATCAATAATATCATTTATAGACATTCCTGAGCTTTTATGTATTTTTATCATTTTATTTAATAATCGCATTTCAAAGTCATTTAAATGTTGATCCCAAATAATTACACAAGATAAAGCCCAATCACTATGTTCCCCCCAATTTCCATTAACTCTTAATGTTCCTCCTCCTCTTCCGCCATTCCATATTCCAGATGGAACACCATCTAATAAAATATTATTAGGCACTGATCCACCATTTTTACCAATACAACATAACCAATCATATAAATTACCTATTGATCGGTCGTGATGTTTAATCCAACCAGAATAATAACACATCCCTCTGTTCCCTCCCCAATGTCCATGAAGCCAATTTAAATTTTGATGCCAAGGATCTGATAAAATTCTTCCTCTTGAACCTCCATTATATCTCGTTAAACTTAAAATAGTGAAATTACTTGGAATACTTCCAGCAGGCCAACTAATAATAGAAGAAGTTCCTCCAGATATATAAGAAATATTTCCTGTTGCACCATTACCACTTCCTGTAGTTTTCATAATATTTCCTGAAATCTCAGCATGTCTATCATTACCAGAAGTATCTTTAAGCTGTTGTTCGCCATTATTAAAATCATGTGCGATATACTTCCCCCAAGGTTTTTTATTATCGAATAATTTTCTTAAATCTTTATAAAAATTATTATTAAATCTAAAAATTACTACACCAGAACCACCAGAACCACCTCTACTACCTTTCCCTGAACCTCCTCCTGAACCTGTATTAGTAACTCCATTTTCACCAACACCTCCTTCATTTCTTACAGCGTCTCCACCTACTTTACTTATTGTTCCATTTCTTAAAATAGCAGTACCACCTATTCCAGCAGGATGTCTTGAATGATGAGGCCATTCACCACCACCTCCTCCGCCTCCAAATGCTTGTTCAACACCTGTTATATCAACAACTAAAGCATTACCACCATTACCCCCTTCTCTTCCATTATAATCACTACCAATTCCTCCAATACCACCTCCACCTCCTCCTGCTAAATACCCATGATCATGAACTTGTATTGAATTACCACCTTTAAAACCTGTTCCTATTGTTCCTGTATTATTTGTAGTACCGCCAATATAAATACTTCTATCTCGGTGGTTCCAATTCCAGCCATCAGCACCACCTCCGCAACCACCATCTTTTCCTTTGTATCTTCCATTACTATCTTTTAACCATCCACCTGCTCCACCCCCTCTACATCTTACACTATTACCATTAATAGTTATATCTCTTCCTTTTGAAGTAATAAATGTATCTCCTCCATTTTGTGGTGGTATTGAATCTCCTATTCCACCAGCACCTCCATCACCAATATTAATAGTATATTCTCCAGGTTCTAATGTTATAAAATCATAATAATAAGCACCAGCACCACCTCCACCGCCATGATTATAACCAGCTCCTCCTCCACCGCCAATCATAAATACTTCATAAGTTATAGAACTTGTTATCACTAATTTACCATTTGAATTAAATTGAATAAAATAATTTGTATCAGAATCATTAAATTTTCTCATATAACCACCACCTGTAATTGAAACATTATCACTATTAAATTTTTCAATTATTTTTGAATGAGTTATTATATCAACATCCAAAAAACTCATTAAAATCAAGAATGCGATTATTACTATCATAAAGGTTATTAGTGATATTAATAATATTTTAAACATATTCTATTATTATTATTAAATTTTATTTTCAAGTTTATATTAAACTAGGATTAGTTGATGGTTGTGGAGGTTTTGTTCCTTCAAATAATATAATTTTACTAAAATTTAATTGGGTTCCTCCTAATGTTTTTGTAAATATAATATCATACGTGTTAGATGGTGTTAAATTATCAATATAAAATTTAACACAAAAATTAGCTGATTTTCCTTGTATAGCATTATAATCTTCTTTTGTAGCTGTTCCAATTAATGGAACATTATTTCCTCCTAAATTAATCTTCCATTCTGAAGGGGCATTTAAAATTTCACTATCAGCAATAATAATAATTTTTTTTAAAACAAATGAATTTTCAAAAGTTATAGATATTTTTTTACTTCCATTTCCAATAAATGTTCCAAAATTAGTTAATATTTCTGAATCACTATAATTATAATTAATATCATTTTTTTTAATACTTGTTGAATAACCCAGACTAAAAGTACTATCCCATTTGGGATAATATGTATAAAATCTATTATCTTCATCATATTGATCATTTTGTGAAAGTGTTGTTGTTGTTGTTCTTAAAGATGAAACTCCTACATTATCACTAGCATTATTATTAATAATATCAATTATTGTTCTTCCTGTTTCTTTATATTCATGTATCATTTTATTTAATAATAGCATTTCATTATCTTCTAAATGTCTATCCCAAATAATTACACAAGATAAAGCCCAATCACTATATTCTCCCCAACGATTATTATTAATACCTAATGTATAACCTCCAACACCGCCACCTACTAGTCCACTAGGAATACCATCAAATAATATATTATTAGGTGCTGATCCGCCATTTTTACCAATACAACATAACCAATCATCTAAATTACCTAAAACAGGTCTTCTACCTTCATCAATTGATTTCCATTCATCATAATGAACACATCCTCTTCCTTTTCCGTTATTTACATCATATCCCCAATGACCATGTAAAAAATTACCTGCACTTCTATCACTACTTAAAATTCTTCTTCTTGAACCTCCATTATATCTCGTTAAACTTAAAATAGTGAAATTAGGAGGAATACTTCCAGCAGGCCAACTAATAATAGAAGAAGTTCCTCCAAATATATAAGAAACATTTGCTAGTGCACCATTACCATTATTAGATATAGACTCTATATTTCCACTTATTGTAGCATGTCTTTTATTTCCAGAAGTATCATTAAGATAAACACCATCAAAATTCTCTGCGTAATATTCACCCCATGGTCTTTTATTAGTAAATAAGCTTTTTAAATCAGTATAATATTGGTTAATAATATTATTAGATATATTTTTATATTTTATAACAACTACTCCTGAACCTCCATTTCCGGCATTTGCTTGAGAAGAACCTCCACCGCCACCTCCACTATGTCTTGCACCATCTGTTGGATCATTACGATGACCACCTCTCCCACCTCCTCCATTACCACCATTCCCACCATTCCCTCTTATAACTTCATTATTCCTAGGACAACTATCACGACATCCTGAAGCACCTCCACCTCCAGCACCAATAATTATTTCTCTACCCATGTAATTAAATGATTTTCCGTCTCCTCCATTTCCACCATTAAAATTCCAAGAAGGATTTGATAAACCTTGACTACCAGCACCTCCTCCACCTCCTCCTCCAGCTGGATTATGACCATCCCCTCCACTATTACCATAATAAGTCATATACACTTTTGAAAGACTTGATAATGATACACCCTTAGTAGAACCACCTTTATTTCGAAATCCAGCATGTCCTGAACCTCCACCTCCTGAACCTCCTGATAATCCATCTCTCCATCCTCCACCACCTCCACCATGTGATGTTTCATTAATTAACCCGCCTTTTACTGATGTATTACCACCATTCTTACCATTTTCCAATGCTCTTTGACCTCCACTACCTCCAGCACCTCCAGCGCCAATAGTTATATCATATGTTCCTATATCAAAAGTTATAGTTCCATATCCAACACCACCCGCACCACCACCACCTCCTCCTTCCCAATCATCGTTTCTACCTCCACCACCACCTCCTCCTACTATTAAAACTTCACAAGTTGTTCTAGTATCAAATCTTAAAGAACCATTATTTATGAATATAAAATAATCATTATCTTTTATTGGATCTCCAGTTGTTGTTGGTTCTGAAAAATTTTCAATTATTTTTGAATGAGTTATTATATCAACATCCAAAAAACTCATTAAAATCAAGAATGCGATTATTACTATCATAAAGGTTATTAGTGATATTAATAATATTTTAAACATATTCTATTATTATTATTAAATTTTATTTTCAAGTTCAATTATCCTTGTTTTTAAATTTTCTATTATTGTTTGTTGATGTTGAATTAATTTATATAATTCTTGGGTTGCTTTTATATTCAATGAATATATCGAAGAATAATCTAATTTCTTAAAATCTTCAACCTTCTTTCCATATATAAATATATTAGTCCTTTCATTAAATGTTAATTCAATATCTTCATAAATTTCAAAAGAATATTCATCAATTATCGATTTAACCTTCACAAATCTCTTCTTATATCTATTATTATAAGGACTATCTTCAATAATAATCTCAATATTATTCGTATTATTTAATAAAAGTTTTAATTCATCATCTACATTTATCTTATTAATTATTGAAGAATTTGCTACTAATTTATATATTCCATCTTCATTAATATATGAAGCATATACATAAATATTAGCGATATAATCTATGTCATTATAAACTAAATGATTTAAATCAAGATTATTATTAACATCTTGAGCGATTATACCATATTTCTTCAAATAATCCTTCTCATCGCATAAATAATATTCCTTTGGTTTTAATAACATTAATTTATCAAGTGTATCAGGAATATCCTGAATTTCATATTTAATTCTTTCATCACTAATTTCAGCATTTGTAGAAGCTGTTGTTCCATTAAACCACCATTTAGAATTAATAGTAGATGTTAAATGATGAAATATAAAAGAATTAATTACCGAAGTTGGAGATGTTCCAATATATAAAAACCATTCATTACCCCAAGCAACATTAGCATTAGGGAAATTTACTTGATTATTAATATTAGTTGTTATCATATTAGATGAAAGAAGTAAATTATTAAAAATTGGTAAATTTGTGATATTATTATAATTAACATAACCATTAAAAGTAGGTTGTAGAACATTTAAAGGAACTTTAATAATTGCTAATCCTTGAGTTCCCATACCCCCATTACCATCTCCTCCACTTCCATATGTAGTTTTTAAAACAGGAACTGAAGAAGCTGTAGCTCCTGTTCCACCAGTTCCTATAATAAGATTTGTATTTGTAATTGTTTCAGTATATCCACCATTAACAACAGAACCTCCAGAACCTCCTTGAGTAGCTGTTCCATTTAATCCTGTAGTTGCGAAATAATATAAGGGATTAACAATAGAACCAGCAGCACTTTGATTATTTAAATTTAATAAACTTCCTCCACCAGAACCACCAGTTGTAGATGTAGTATATAAATATCTAATGATAACTACCCCTGAACCACCTGTTCCTCCAACACCATTACCGCCAGTTGAAGCATTATAACCTCCGCCACCAGCCCCCCCTCCAGTATTTGCTGTTCCATTTGCACCTGCTCCTGAAACACCATCGCTAATTCCACCTTCACCACCTCCTCCTAAACCTCCTGTAGTTCTTCCATAACCAGTACTAGTTAAACCACCACCACCTCCTCCAGCATAATAAGTTGCCGTTCCTGTTATAGAAATTTGTCTTCCTATACCTCCATTTCCACCTCTTATTCTTGAAGATTCAATAGTTGAACTAAAACCATCACCACCTGCTCCACCACCACCACCACCAGACCAATATGCTCCTCCTTCATTATCACCTTTACCCCTACCACCAGCAAAACCAAAAGTAAGTCCAGAAACCCCATTTGCTATATTAGTATTAACAGGATTACCTCCAGCATGTGTAGCATTACCACCACCACCACTTCCTGAACCACCACTTAAACCACTTGTAGTTGTTTGAGAACCTATACCACCAGCTCCTCCTTTTGCTAAATAAATAGTAGTTCCTGATAAGATAATTGATGAATCACCTCCATTAGAAGCTGTAAAAAGATTTCCAGCACCACCATTACCAATATTAATAGTATAAGTTCCGCTATTTAAAGAAATGTTTGTTTGATAAATAAGTGCTCCAGCTCCACCACCAGAAGCATGTCTATTCGCTCCACCACCTCCTCCACCAATAATTAATATATCACAAATCATATTAGTATTTGCTACAAATGTTCCTGTATTAGCAAAAAAAGCATATCTAAAATTATTATTATCAGTAGCAGTAAAAATATTATTTCCTGATCCTGTAATAGTTATATTATAACCAGAAGCACCATTGCCACCTCCATCTGCTACAAGATAATCAATTGAATTGTTTGAAATTTTTGTTATACGATTATTTGAATTAAATGATGAATAACCGATTTGAATATTTGAAGTTCCTACATTAAATGGATAATTTGGGTAATAAATTAATTCTCCAGAACCACCACCACCACTTCCTCCTGTTAATCCACCATTACCTCCAGCACCTATTAATAATAAATCACAATTAGTTGCTTGAGGAAAAGTAATAGTTCCAGAAGTTAAAAACATATAATATCCATATAAATTATTGACGTTATTAAAGGAAGCATTTGTAGCAGTAATATTTGTATTAGATGTAATTGAAAATGGAATAGTAGTATTATTCATTTTAAGGGAACCTGAAAAATTAATATCACCAATGATATCTAATTTTGATTGTGGATTTGTAGTTCCAATTCCTACATTACTCATAGTAAATATATTCGTTCCAGATGGTAGCCAATAAAGACTTGAATTAGTTCCACCGCTTCCCAAATTTGCTGTTCTAATATTAGTATATGATATACAATTATTACTAGAATTAAAATCAAGATTACTTAAAAATGAATAAGAATTATTACTTCTATTTTCAAAAACATTAGAAGTTATAAAGATATTACTTATATTTGATTTTTTAAGGAATAATTCATTTGTATTTGTATTTCCATTAATATCTATTTTTTCACTTGGTATAGTTGAACCTATACCAGCATTACCACTAACATTTAAAGAAATATTATTTCCTGTTGTAGTCCATTGATAATTATTAGCAATAATTCCAAAAATACTATTAGAAGAATAAATTAAATTACTATTACTAGAACGAAAATCTATATTACTTAAATTTGAATAAAGATTATTTGAAGTAGTATTTAAAGAAGTTGTAGTAATATAAACAGACAAATCAGGTATATTATATAAATTACTATAATTAATATTACTAATATTACTACCAAGACCTAATAAAATAGAAGAACTTGTTAATTTATCTTGTTTATTATTAAATAAATTATTAGATGAATTATATGAGAAATTAGAAATAGAATAATTATAATTACTTACATTTGCGAATATTTGATTAGAATTATAAGTATCATTACTTGTTATAATAGTAGTTAAATTCACACCTCCTATATTCATAGCTGAAGTATTAATAGTTCCTGAAACCTCTAATTTTTGCTGAGGATTACTAACACCAATACCAATATTTCCATTAGAATTAATAACAACACCTAAATTATTACTTATTGTTAAATATCTAATTATAACTACTCCTGTTCCACCAGTTCCTCCAATTCCACCAGTCCCCCCTGGACCACTCGCTCCACCACCACCTCCTCCAGTATTTGCTGTTCCATTAAATCCATTTACAACACTACTAACAGATGCGGAACCATTTCCACCACCACCTATTCCACCAGCTCCAGCAGTTCCAATAGTTGATGTTTTATATACACATCCACCACCACCACCAGCATAATAAGAATTATTTCCTGTAATTGTAATTAATTTACCGGCACCACCATTTCCACCAGTTCCATTACCAGCAGTGCTTCCAACATTTCCTACACCACCAGCACCACCACCACCTCCTCCAGATACTATTGATGCTGAATAAATAGTTCCTATACCACCTGCGTTTCCAAATACATCTACATCTTGAGGAATATTAGTAGTAACTGCTGTTCCTGCGGTGCTATTATTTGTAGAACCTCCACCAGAACCTCCATTTTTACCAGTATCAGAACCCCAAGCACCTCCACCACCTCCACCTTTAGCATTAAAAATAGTAGTTCCTAATGAATTAATAAAAGTTGTATCATTTCCATTTGTTCCGCTACATTGTATTCCACCACCAGAAGATGTATTTCCACCAACTCCTCCACTACCAATATTAATATTAAATGTTCCAGAAGATAATTGATAATTAGTTTTATAAATTAAAGAACCAGCACCACCACCAGCACCAAACCCACCACCACCACCACCGCCACCACCGACTACTAATATATCACAAATCAAATTTTTATCAATCGTGAAGTTTCCATTGGAAGTAAATATAGCATATTTATAATTTGGATCATTAATAACATTATTAATAGAATTTCCTGTTCCAGATAATGAAACATTTACTGATTGATTATTATAATAAAATTCAGCAATATTATTATTAGGATTTATTTGTTTAACTATCATAGCAGTAGCTGTAGTATCATTAATAATTTGAAGTTGTTCTGTTTGATAAATAGTTGTATTAAAAACGGCAGTATCACCAATAACATTTAAATTTGAGGCGATAATATTAGACGCATTTACGATTCCGGTAAAATTAACATTTCTATTATAAATATCATTAGTGATAAATCTATTACTTGAACCGATAGGAATGACATCAGTATTTAAGGAATTATATTTATCATTAATGGAAGTGATTAATGAATTGGATGAATTTAATAAAACATTAGAGAAGATGATATTAGAAAAATCAAAATTATTATTAAGACCTACGAGGAATTTATTATTAATCATTAAATCTCCATTGGTATCAATTTTAATATCTCCAAAATTATTATTACTATTTAAGCGAATTTGATTAAGATTAATGCCAATAAAATCTCCATTATTATCATCTTTAATATTTAATAAATTATTGGAAGAATTAATATTAATATTATCTAAATGGATTTCAGATATATATAAATCTTTCCATTTTAAATTAGAAGAACCTAAATCAAATAAATTACAAGAATTTGGAATAATATTACCATTAATATTTAAATTTCCATTAATATCTAATTTTTCTTTTGGAATAGTTGAACCTATGCCAATATTTCCTGTTAAATTGAAAAAAATATTATTTCCATTTGTTGAAAATTGATTAGAAGTTAAATTATTAAATTTATTATTTGTTTCATTCATAATCAAATTACTTCTAGTCTCAAATAAATTCGATGTAATAAATATATTACTTATATTATCACCTTTTAATTTCAATTCTAAAGTATTTATTGAACCATTTATAATTAATTTATCATTATTAAAAGTCGATGTTCCAATACCTACATTTCCATTAAGATAATAGATATTTGAATTGATATCGGTAATCCATTGACTTGATACAATAGGATTTAAACTAGATATATAATCTTGATTGCTTAGATTTGAAAAGAGATTATTACTTCTATTTTCAAAGACATTACAAGTTATGAATATATTACTAATATTGAGATCTTTAATTTTATATTCATCACTATTAATATTTCCCAGAACTATCAATTTATCACTATTAAATACAGAAGAGCCAATTCCAACATTACCATCATTATAATAAATATTTGAATTAATATCACTAGTCCATTGACTAGTTCTAATAGTCCCTATTTTATTATTTGTGAAATTAACAAGTGAATTACTAACATTAATATTAGAATTACTTGAAATGTTTAAAATTAGATTTGATATATTTGAAACATCATTATTAGAGGCATATAATGATAAATTTGGAATATTAGATAGATCATTATAATTAGCGGAAAAACATATATTAGAGAAGGAAGGTTTTAATAGAATTTCATTCCAATTAATAGGAAATAAAGATTTATCTTCAAAAGTTGTGGAAAAAGGAGTAAAAGATGGATTATTATCATTATAAAAAAATGGAGAATTATGATTAGACATTTCTAATAATCTAATAA
>Ga0207934_1000098_pt1 | contig 15567 bp, 18 predicted proteins | sample LakMenE22Apr09ns_FD_150724 | JGI IMG/M metagenome (GOLD analysis project Ga0207934, IMG submission 150724) | Freshwater microbial communities from Lake Mendota, WI - 22APR2009 deep hole epilimnion (SPAdes) | ecosystem: Environmental > Aquatic > Freshwater > Lake > Epilimnion/Euphotic zone ... | reverse complement strand
CTTGGCAAGGGTTCAATGACTTATGTTGCACAGGATCAAAAAAAATTAATTAAATAATTAAATAATTATGACAAATTCAAATACTCCATACGGATTAGTACCCGTTAAGAACTCTCCTTTTGTAGAGATTCCTAAAAACTATTACTACATACCAGCTAGTTATGGTACTGCATTATTTATTGGTGATCCAATTGTAAAAACTGGAACATCTAACACATCAAATGTTTTGACTAGTGGAAGACAATTTGCCGCAGGTTCTTTACCTGAAATTAATAGAGCGACGGCTGGTGATGCTAATAAAATCACTGGTGTTATTATTGGCTTCTTGGCTAATCCAACCAACTTAAACGTAGCTTACAATCCAGCTTCAACCGAAGCAGTAGCTATTGTTGCCGACAGCCCACTTCAAGAATTTGAAATTCAAGAAGAAACCGCAGGAACTGCATTAGCTGTAACTTCTGTTGGATTAAACGCTAACGTAGTATTTGCTGAATCTGGCTCAACTGTCACTGGCTTGTCTGGTGCAGAATTGGACACTTCAACTCCCGCTACCGATGCAACTTTCCAACTTAAAATTTTAAGATTAGTTGATGCTCCTGATAATGCTATTGGTCAACACGCTAAATGGCGCGTTAAAATCAATAACCACACAGAAGCAAACGTAACTAGTGGTATCTAATATTAATAATAAAAAATATAAATTATGTCTATTATAGTAACAGGAACAATTCCAAAAGCTCTTAAACCAGGAGTAAAAACTTATTGGGGAGCATACACCGAGGATGATCTTTTAGCAGCAAAACTTGTCAAAATGGAGTCAACAGACGAACAATTTGACGAAGATGTGTTAATTTCGCCCTTTGGTCTTTTAAAAACTAAAAACGAAGGTGCTGGTGTTGATTATGATTCAATGTCGCAAGGCTATGTATCAAGATATCAACAAAGAACTCGTGCATTAGGTTATCAAGTTTCTTGGGAAGCTCGTAAATTTAACAAATATCTTAACGTTGTATCTAAAGGTAACGAATATTTAGCATCTTCACTTCGTGAAACTAAAGAAGTCGATGTTGCTGATTTATTTAATAACGGTTTTGATTCAGGCTACACTTTTGGTGATGGTAAAAAGTTTTTTGCAACTGACCATCCAAGTCGTGCAGGCAACTTTTCTAACACTTTAGCTACTCCTTCTGACTTATCAGAGGAAGCTTTGGAAGAATTGTGCATTCAAATTAGAGAAACTAATAACGATAGAGGAATCAAAGCTAAAATTAAACCAATTTTATTACAAGTTCCATCAGCTTTAATGTTTGAAGCTACTCGTATTTTAGAATCTCAACTTCGTGTTTCAACTGCTAACAACGATGTTAATGCTTTAAAATATATGGGTTTGTTTTCAGGTGGAATTTTAGTTAATCCACATTTGACTTCCGACGACGCTTATTTTATTAAAACAGATGCTCCAGAAGGTGCTAAAATGATCACTGCAGTTCAAGGTGAATTTAGCAACGATGGTGCTTTTGAATCAGGAGATCATAAATATAAAATTATGACTTCTTATGCAGTAGGCGTTACTGATCCTCGTGGCTATTTTGCTTCACAAGGCGTTTAATTTCAACAGTTGTCCTATATTCTGGGTAAAAGGGAGTGAAATTCTCCCTACAACATTATTTATAAAAATTTATGGCTACAAATTTTCCTAATGGCGTTAATAATATTACCGCTCAAAACATCTTGGGTCAATTGACTCAACCTGATTTTACTCAATCTCACACATTTTTTGATGATTTTGATACTTACACAGCTGGTAACTGGACGGTTACAGAAACCCAAGCTGGAGCAACACAAGCTTTAGCTAATGTTGATGGTGGCGTTCTTTTGCTTACTAACAGTGCTGCAGATGATGATTTAAATGCTTTACAAAAAGTTGGAGAATCATTTAAATTTGAAGCTGGCAAAAAATTGTTTTTCAAAGCTAGACTTGCTGTTTCTGATGCAACTCAAAGCGATTTTGTAGTTGGTCTTCAAATCACCGACACAACTCCTTTGGCTGTAACTGACGGCGTTTACTTTAGAAAAGATGATGGCGATGCTAATTTAGATTTTGTAGTTGTTAAAGATTCAACCGCTTCAACCGCTACTGCAATTACAACCGTTGCTGATAATACTTATTTAACCGTAGGTTTTTATTATAATGGTATAAATGAAATTGTTTATGTGGCATCTACAAATAATAATAATCCAACTATTCTTGGCAAATTAGCTGTAACCAATTTACCTGACGATGAGGAATTAACAATTTCTTTTGGTATTCAGAATGGAGAGGCTGTAGCTAAAACCATGTCTATTGATTATATTTTTGCATCAAAAGAAAGATAGGAGCAAACATGCGTAGAATTGAAGTTAAAATGGATTTAGCTGATGTTGATCCTAATGGTGTTTTTGAAAATCAAACATTAGGATCTGCGGGTAATTTTAATTTAAATGGAATTGGAGTTACAAATAGTGAGTGGGTAAGTCCTGATGGTTTTGCTAAAAAAATTGGTTTTAGTTCTAGTGGCAACGTATCTAGTGTTAATTTTGTTATATCTGGTTATGAAGACAAAAATAAAACTATTGCAATTAGTGAAACTATAGCTGGACCAAATGCAAATACTATAGAAACTACTAACTATTTTTATTTTATCCAAACAATTTCAGCAAGTGGAGCGGTTGCAACAAATGTTGAAGCTGGTCCAGTTGATGAAGCTATTTCTCAAATAATTCCTATAAAAAGGACATTTTCTGATAGAAATGAACGAATTACTGGCTTGACATTTATAAAAACGGGAACTATAAATTATACAGTTCAACAAACAAATGATAATGTTCAATCAAAAGATGATAGAACATTTAATTGGTTAAACTCAGATGATAGTAATGTTGTAAATGCAACAACTTCTAAAAATAGTAATTATACAACTATGCCAATGGCTATGCGTGTTAAAATTAATTCCTATTCATCTGGTGCCGAATTATTAATACAAGTTAATTAATATGGACTATTTAGTAATATGCGACAGAACTGGCTTTAAAAAATGGCGCTCAGAATGTCAATATGAATGGGACGGAAAATTAGTTTGGAAAAAAGTTTGGAGGAGAAGACAACCTCAGGATACTGCAATTGTTTATCCTCCAGCTCAAAAAATTGTTGACTCTAGACCAGAAACAAAAGATAATTTTATTAATGTACCAACACCTAATTATAATTAAATATGAAAAAAGGTTTATACGCTAATATTCATGCTAAAAGAAAAAGAATTGAAGCTGGTTCTGGCGAAAAAATGCGTAAGGTAGGAAGCAAAGGCGCACCTACTGCTAAGAATTTTAAACAATCTAAAAAGACTGCAAAAAAATGAAAAAAAAATCAGTTAATTTAAGCGTTGGACGCGGTGAAAAATCCAAAAGCGGAGGTCTTACTGCAAAAGGTAGAGCTAAATATAATAGAGAGACAGGCAGTAATTTAAAAGCTCCTGTAAGTAAAAAGAGTGCAGAAAAAAGTCCTAAGGCTGCTGCTAGAAGAAAATCATTTTGCGCTAGAATGTCTGGCGTTAAAGGACCAACTAGTAAAGATGGCAAACCAACAAGAAAAGGTTTGGCATTGAAAAAATGGGACTGTTAATTTTAATTTAAACAATTGGTAAACATATGAAAAAATGTGGAACAAAAAAAGGTGGAAAGAAAAAATAATTCTTGACACTAAAAAATAATTAATCAATAATTAAGCAATATTTGAGTAAATAGTGCATAAAAAATTAAAAACTCAAGAATAATGGATTGTTTTAATCTGCCTGTTATAGCTGAAAAATACAATAAAGACTTATCTACTCTTTCTAATATGGAAAAAATAGAGTTGGCAGAATATTTTTTAAAAAATTATTTTGAAGGTTCTGAGCAAACTGCAAAAGAACTTCCTTTAGAGCATTTTATTTGCAACAAAACATATACTAGACAAATTACTCTTCCTAAAGATATGCTCTTGACGGGAAAAGTTCATAATTTTGATCATGTTAGCATTTTATCTAAAGGCGATGTATCGGTTATGACTCCAGACGGAGTTAATCGTATTAAAGCTCCTGCAACTTGGATTTCAAAAGCAGGAACTAAAAGACTAATTTATGTCCATGAAGAAACAATTTGGTCAACTATTCATCATAGCGAACATACTATAGTAGAAGATTTACAAAATGAATTAGTTCACGAAAGTGATTTATCATGGATTCAACCAAATTTATTGGAGGGTAAATGACTTACGCAGCGGCAGCAATAGGTGGAGCTGGATTAATGGCTGGAGGCATGGGTGTCCAAGGATATTTTGCCAATAAATCATCAAAAAAAGCAGCAAAAGCTCAAGCTAATGCAATGCAAGCTTATTTAGCAGAAATGCGTCAAGGTAGAAATAATGCTTTATCTTATCAAAAACCTTATGAAGAGGCTGGTAGAAGCGGGTTAAATTTGCTTCAACAATATCTTACTGGCGACCCAACTTCTGTAATGTCTCGTTTAGAAAATGCACCAGGATACCAATTTAGATTACAACAAGGTCAAAACTCAATTCAAAATTTATTAGCTTCTAGAGGTGGTTTAAAATCAGGTGCGGCAATGAAATCTTTAGAAGAATTTGCTCAAGGAACAGCTTCTCAAGAATTTGGCAATCAAGTTGGATACTTACAAGGACTTGCTGGAATAGGACAAAATGCCGCTACAGCAATGAGTAACGCAGAATTATTTGCAGGATCAAATATGGCTTCTGCATCACAACAAGGTATTTTAGGTCAAGGTATGGCTATGGCTAACCGTGATGCCCAAATGGGCAATATTATTGGCAGTGGAATGAGTCAAATTGGCGGCAGTATATTAGGGATGGGAATGCAAGGCATGGGTTCACAAACAAAATCACCTTCTGGTTTTACCTCAACAGGTGGCGGGCAATATAATTCAAGAGCATTTATGAATGCTGGTCAATCTTCAATGGGGTTTTAATGTCAGAATTAATTCAACAACAAACTCCAGATTATGTAGGTAGCATTTTAAAAGGCTACCAATTTGGTCAACAAGCAAAAGCTAACCAGTTACAGCTTCTTGCTGCTCAACAAGAAATGGAGATTAATAAATATCAATTAGCTCAAACCCAAGCAGAAAATATTTTATCTAAAACTGCTTCAATGGGTGATGTTAACGCTTTACGCCAACTTGCAGCTTATAATCCAACTCGTGCCGAAGGCATAAGAAAACAACAAGATTATTCTGATATCCAAGGAGCTAGAATTTTAGATTCTTATGCTTCAATGCCTCAATATGCTTTTTCTCAAAAAAAATGGGAACAAATGCACAATGAATATTTTGAAGCAACTGGAAAAGAATTGCCTTTACCCTCTGAAAAATCACCAGAGGCAATCCTTGAATTTAAACGATTTTCTTCTCGCTTAAAAGGCAGAGAACAAGACCTTAAAGAACAATACCAAGCAGCTCAAATCAAAACTGAAGGTTTACAACAAGGTAAAATTGGCGTTGATATTCAAAGGGGCAAACAAGATTTACAAAAAGGCGAATTAGATATAATGAAATCTCGTGGCGAGTTATTAAACGCTGAACAAGAAAGGCAATTTGCTTCTCAACAAAACTTAACTGTAAGCGGTTTTAAAAAACAGCAAGAAGAGGTGGGGAAAGCAAGGGGTGAAAAAACAGCATTATTACAATCAGCTTCTTCTAAAATGCCTCAGTTAATTAACACGATAAATAAATTAAGTAAACTGGGCGAGACTGCAACTTACACTGGCTTGGGTGTGGCTAGAAATACAGCTATGAGAGAATTAGGATTACCGCTCCCGAAAGGCGCAGTTTCAAGAAGAGAATATATCGCTGTTGTGGATAACGAGATTCTGCCTTTACTAAGAGATACTTTTGGCGCACAATTTACACAAAAAGAAGGTGAGTCACTAAAATCTACGCTTGGAGATACCGGAATGTCACCAGAAGAAAAAGAGTCAGTTCTTAAATCGTTTATTGAAACTAAAATACAAACACTAAACTCAATGTCTTCTGAATTAGGTTATGAACCATTAAATCCAACAATTGTGTCTAAAGGTAAATATTCTGTTATTAATGGAAAGATAATTAAAGAAGGTCAAACAGCTACAAACCCACAAACGGGACAAAAAGTAGTTTTTAAAGGAGGACAATGGCAAAACCAGTAATTCCACAAGGATTTGTTTTAGACAAATCGCCACAAGAAAGTCAGCAAGGAAATTACCAAGAAAATTTTGGACTACCTGCTGGCTTTCAATTAGATGATGAAAGCCAATCTAGCGAACCCAAAATGTCAATGGGAGAAGCTGCTTTTACAACTGCAACTAACCCTTTAGGTTTTGGCGATGAAATTAAAGCTGGTATTGCTGCTGGCGTTGCTAAATTATTTGGCGGTGCCGCTACTCAAAATATTGATATTGGCGACCTATATAGAGAAGCAAGAACTACCGAAAGAGCCAAACTAGATAAGGCAAGACAAGATCAACCTTTAGCATCTTTTGCTGGTCAAGTATTTTCCGATGTTGGTGTAGCTGGAAAAAGTCTTAAAGCTCTTGGTTTAGCTGGTCAAAGTTTTGGAACTGCTGTAAAAGGAGGTGCTAGTTTAGGTGGAGTAAGTGCCTTGGGTGAAACTGAAGATTTAACTAATATTCCACAAACTCTAAAAGATGTTGCGACTGGTGTGGTTGCTGGTGGCGTTGTAGGTGGAGCTGTTCAACGAGCAATTCCTGTTGCAACTAATATAGTTAAAAAAGGTGCAAGCACTGTAAAAAACTTTATGGGTAAAAAAACTGGCGAAGAAATAGCTCAAGAAGCAATTTCTCCAGAAACTGCTCGTAAGGGTTTAGAACAATTAAAATCAAGTCCAGAAGGACAACCAACAACGGCTCTTGATATTGATTCTCCAGAGTTTCAAGCCCTAGCTAAAACTGCTGTAAGTCGTCACCCACAAGCTAAACAAATTGCTGCTGATTTTGCTGCTGGAAGAAAAGAGGAAGCCGCTAAAAGGATTGGAGACATTCTCTCAAAAGATATTTCACCAGTTAAACATGCCTTTGATAAAATTGAAGATTTAGACTTGACAAGAAAAATAGCAGTTAAACCCGTTATTGCTCAAGCATATAAAGAAGGAGCAGAAATTCCTACCTTATTCGAGAAAGGTATTATTAACACATCTAGATCAAAATCTAGTCCTGATACTATAATTCCATCTAGTTCTGGAAGACGGGATACGTTTACTGGAGAAATTATTCCAAGCCTAACTAAAAAAGGAGAAACTATAACCTCTTCTTCTGCTAGAGAAGGAAGAGTTCCTGTAGATCGTTCAGGAATGTTGGGAGGGGGAAAGCCATTAAATTCAAAAGAACAATTCCTTGCCAATCAATATGAGGATTTAGTTTTAGATCCTAGATTTAACGAATATTCTCAAGATTTTCCAAATCTTAAGCCAAACTCAGTTGAAATGTTGCATAATATTAGAAAAAGTGTCGACAAAGAAAGATCTGCTTTAGAAAAGAATTTATCTGGAATTAGTCCTACTGCAGCCGCTAGTCGTGATCTAATAGGATTAAATAACTTTAGAGCCAAAATTACAAATTTGATGTATAAAGCCACTGGTTCCTTTGAAGGAAAAATTGGAACTATGGAGAAAGCTGATAAAATTTACGCAGGCGAATCAAAACTTATGGATGCAGTAAAAGAGGGGATGAATTTTAGAAAATTTACCCAATCTGAAATTGTTAAAAAAATGAGGAATTATAGTCCAGGTGAAAGGGATGCCTATAGAATTGGAGTTAGGCAAGACCTGCAAACCAATATGAATAAAGCTACTAAAATTGCTGGGAAATCATCTCCATCTGAAAAAATATTTAATGATTTAGAATCTCAAAAAAGACTTAGAGCGGTATTTCTTGGAGATAAAAAGAAATATGAAGAATTTGCAAAAAGGATGGGTGAGGAAATATCTTATGATAAGACAATCAAAAATCTGGGGCTTAACAAACAGGATGTTGAAGGAACTAATCGCGGTTTAATTAATATGATTGCTCGCGTTGTTGCTGGATCTAAAACTGGAATGGTTTTCGAGGGCGTTAAAGCTGCTGAAACCGCAATGATTAAGAATTACAAAGGGCTAAATGACAGAAATGCTAAAGAGCTAATTAGGGCATTTACTGATAAAAAAACCAGCATCCGCATTCTTGAAAATATTGTAAATAAAGCCGATTCAACACAAAAGCCAATTATTTATAAAGTTATTAATGATATTTATCCTACAGAAAAAGGATTAATACAAGATTTTTTAGAAAAAAGAAATTTTACCAAAACATTATCACCGCAAGTAGCAAGAACTATGGTAACGGAACAACCTAAAAACGAGGAGAATTTAGAATAATGGCACAAAGATTTATTGAACCAATTGCAAGAATATTTACCAACGCAGGAGCTGTTGGAGTAGGATATAAATATTATTTTTATTTAACTGGAACAACAACGCCAGTAACAACATATCAAGACATTAATTTAACCGTAGCAAATACTAACCCAGTTTTGTCTGACGCTAATGGGCGCTTCCCGGAAATATGGTATTCTGATTTATCGCAATTAAAATTGATTGTTAAAGATTCTTTGGATAATACAGTAGAAACTTGCGATCCCGTTGGTGCCACAGCTGAAATTACATCTTTAAATGATTTTGATGTCCGACCAACTTCATATTGGGGATTAACAACAGGAACTTCAGCAGCTTACACATTATCAGCAAATCCTACAGTTATTTCATATAATAACTCACAAACATTTGTTATACAAATTCACATAGATTGTGCAAATAATCCAACTTTAGCAATAGATAGTTTAACTGCTCAAAATTTTAAGAAATATACGCAACAAGGAACAAAAATTAATTTAAAAGCTAATGATTTAAAAGCTAACCAAAGATATTTTTGCACTTATGATGGCGTTGATATAGTTGTTTTAAATCCTAACTCATTACCCCTTTTATCAGGATCCGCAACTGAATTAACTATTTCAGCGGGGGTAATAACTTTAACTAATAATTCCAGCTCTTATGCATTAGATACCGAGGGAGCAGCGTCTTCCGATGATTTAGATACAATTAATGGTGGACAAGATGGTCAAATTATCTTTTTGAGAAGTGCAAACAACGCTAGAAATGTAGTTCTAAAACATGCAACTGGCAACATTTTTAATCCTCAAATTAATTCTCAAAATAATGCCGCAAACAGAAATATAACATTAGATTTAACAACTGATTTTGTGTGTTTGAGATACGACTCTGCTTTGGCTTATTGGATAAATATTTCAAGTTCATTTAATATTAATAATTTTACAAATTCCAAAGCTACCTCAGGCTATACTTATTTGCCAAATGATTTAATTTTACAATGGGGTATTACCTCAACAGGAGAACCTCCCGTTACAGTCTCTGCCACATTTCCAATTGCTTTTCCAAATTCTGTTCTTCAAGTAACTCTTGGAAACAATTTTGGCTCATTCACAAGTGTGCGCCTATCAAGCTTGTCTAATTCTGGTTTATCTGTTGCGGGGGAGGAGTGGGCATCTGCTACAAACAGTGGCTATTGCAGATACATGGCAATTGGTTATTAATTATTAATTATTAAAAAATATGACAATAAAAGTAAATTACGATATAGAAACAACTTTAGTAAAAGGATATTATCCAGACATAATTAATTATGCGTCAATTCCTGAGCCTTACATTGAAATTTCTGATAAAGAACATCAAGAAGCTTTAGGAAAACAAATGTGCGTTGTTGATGGAATTTTTCAAGAATATATAATTCCTAATAATATTTTATTAGAACAACAAAAAATTATTAAAATTAATATATGTTTAAATTATTTAAAAAATACTGATTGGTATATTATAAGATCATTAGATTTAAGTAATTTAAACCCTATACCTCAAAATATTTTAAAAAATAGAGCAGATGCTAGATTATTGCAAGATGCTATTAATAATGCAAATAGTTTGACTGAATTAAATAATTTAAACATTAATTTTATTAATTAACATGAGCGTTTCAGGAACAAATACATTTACACAAACAAGAAATAATATAATTAATCGTGCTTATAAAATTATAGGAATTAAAACTCGGGGAAGAGATTTAACTGCAGAAGAAATTAATGAAGCATCAGAAGCATTAAATTTATATGTTAAAGGCTTAAAAAGTGAAGGTGTTTATCTTTGGAAATACGCCGAGGGAACTTTATTTTTAAAAGTAGGTCAAGAGAGTTATATTTTAGATGGAACAACCGCCAATGCAACGGAATCTTTTGCCCAAACAACAACTAATGCAACAGCAACAAGTGGAGCAAACTTAATTGTAGTTACTAGTGCAAGTGGATTTACTATTGGATACAACATAGGAATAATGCAAAATGATGGTAATTTGCATTGGACAACCATTTCTAATATAGTGGGAACAACAATTACTTTGACTACTCCTTTAACTAATAATGTATCAAATGAAGCGACTGTTTATGTTTACCAAACTAAAATTACACGCCCCGAAGCAATAACATCAGCAAGGAGAAGAGATTCTTCAAATTATGATACTCCTTTAAATGAACTTGCTAGAAGTGATTATTTTAATCTTGCTCAAAAAACAGTAATTGGACAACCAACTCAATTTTATTACGACAAACAATTAAGTTCTGGAACAATTTATTTGTATCAAGCTCCAAATGACGCTTCTAATACAATTAAATTTACATTTCAAAAAATGTTTTTTGATTTAAATGAAGGCAATGACAATCCTGATTTTCCTATTGAATGGGCTGAAACTTTAGCTTTTGGTTTAGCTTCTCGTTTATCTTATGATTTTTCAATTGACAAAACAAAATCTGAGCAAATTAAAAGAACATACGATGAAATGTTGCGTAATTTAAAAGGATATGATAGAGAAGATTCAATTTATTTTGTTCCAACTTATAATTTATATAGATAATGATCCAGCAAATACATTTTGGAGTAAATTCATATAAAGCTAAAAGTGGCTTAATATCTGCTGAACGATTAGTTAATTGTTATGCTGAAATAACGCCCCAAACTAGTGCATTTCCTAATATGGTTTTAGGAACAGCGGGGTTTGATGTTTGGTTAGATACTGCAGTTTCTTTGCCAATTTATGGAATGCATGTTATGAATGGAGATTTATTTATTGTAGCGGGAAATAAAGTTTTTAAAGTTGACTCAAATAAAGCAAAGACTTTAATTGGCGAAATAACAACTCAAATAGGTCAAGTCATTATGACTGACAATGGCACTCAAGTTACAATACAATTTCCAGGCGGTATTACTTATTATTGCACAAGCACTGCGGGATCATTATTGCAAATAACAGATGGAGATTTTAATAATTCTGGCTCAATAACAACACTTGACGGCTTTACTGTATCCGCTTTAATAGATTCTAATGAATTTCAATGGTCAGATGTTAATGCAACGGAAAATTGGAATGCCTTAAGCGCCGCAACAGTTGAGGCTAACTCTTCTAAAATTGTTAGAGTTTATCAAAACAATTTAGAACTTTGGTTTTTTAAAGAAGATATAATTCAAGTGTATTATAATACTGGAACAGGCAGCCCTCTATTTCAAAGAAAAGAAGGTGTTTATATTGAAAAAGGTTGCGCGTCAAAATATTCAGTTGCCACGTTAGATAACTCATTTTTCTTTTTAGGGAACGATAAAATCGTTTATCAGACAATTGGCTATCAATTAAAACCTATTTCAACATTTCCTATTTCTCAAGAAATTGAAAAATACTCAGTCGTAAATGATGCTATAGCTTTTACTTATATTTTAGGAGGACATAAATTTTATTGTATCACTTTTCCATCAGCAAATAAAACTTGGGAATACGATATATCAACTGAATTATGGCATGAAAGGGAAAGTATTAACAATGCGGGAAAAAGTGGCAGATGGAAAGCAAATTGTTATATAAATTTTAACAATAAAAATTTAATAGGAGATTTTGAAACGGGCGTTATATATGAATTAAAAGATAATTTGCATACTGAAAATGGTGCCGTAATTAAAAGAGAGGTTATAGGAACAACCTTGTTTAAAAATTTTGCAAGAATGACAATGTCAAGATTTATAGTTTGTATGGAAACGGGCGTTGGAATAGCAACTGGACAAGGTCAAAATCCACAAATTATGGGAAAGTTTTCTATTGATGGCGGTAAAACATTTAGCAATGAATTATGGCAACCAGTTGGAACGGAAGGTTCTTACTGGACGGAGATATTTTGGACACAAATAGGGCAGGGTCGTTCTTTTATAGCAAAACTAAATTACACTGAGCCAACTAAATTTGTAATTGCTGGTTGTTTTGTAGAAATTGAAACAGAAAATGATTAATATACCAAACAATAACCAACCAGTTGAAAATAACGGCATGATAAAGCCAGAATGGAATACATTTTTTCAACAAATTAAGACAGTAATAAAAAATGATTATGCGCAAAATATTGGTTTACCTAACGCCTTACAACCAATAATTGATGAAAACAAAAATATTGATAGAATTTGGTATAATTTTTTTGAAAAAAGCTACAAAACAACTGGTGCATCTTTTGGTATTCCATCTTCCCAAGAAAAGTTGAGCAGTAAGTGGCATACATTTTTTGAAAATATGTATCAAGAGTTAAAATAATTGTTGAATATTTATTTAAAACATTAATAATGACCATTGTTTCTTGAGTAAATGTAAATAAGATTAAACATTTATATATTTATGAAAGGATTATCAAGCCTTTACAGAGGTTTGTCAGGTGTTGAGCCAACAGCTGATGACATAGGAGCAGTAAAAAAAGCGGGCGACACAATGACTGGTGCGTTAATATTAAGTGGTAGCCCAACAGAGCCTAATCAAGCCGCAACTAAATCTTATGTTGATAGCAATTCTTCATCATGGGGTTCTATTGGTGGCACATTATCAAATCAAACAGATCTTCAAAATGCCCTTAATGCGAAACAAGATACTTTAGTTTCTGGAACAAATATCAAAACAATAAACTCAACTTCAATTTTAGGATCTGGTAATTTGTCAATAACCGCAAGTGCCGCTGGAACAAATACACAAGTTCAATTTAATGATAGTGGAAATATAGGTGGAGATGCTGGTTTGACATATAATAAAACAACAAATAACTTGAATGTAGATGGCAAAGTTGATGCTTCTGCATTTCAAGTAAACGGAACAGCTGGTAATGGATATATTGATTTAAAACATCAATCTGCTGACGCGTCTCCTCCATCTGCATTTTCAGCTTTATTTGCCGATAGTAACGGAAATATTAAATACAAAAATGATGGTGGTTATTATACCACATATTCTACGCATACTAATACTGCAAATAGAGTATATACTTTTCAAGATAAAAGCTATACTTTAGCAGAAGCAGGAGCAAACACAGATATAACTTCTATCTCATTAAATCAAAGTGGCTTGGTGGTTAAAGGTGCAACTTCAAATGCACTTACTATAAAACCAAATGAAACTCTTAGTTCATCACGCACATTAAACTTAAAAATTAATGATGTAGATAGAACTATTGATTTATCTGGTAACTTAACTGTTCCAAGTGCTGCAACAATTTCAGGAACTAATACTGGAGACCAAACAAATATTTCTGGTAATGCAGGAACAGCAACTACTTTACAAACTGCAAGATCAATTTATGGTAATAACTTTGATGGATCTGCAGCATTATCGCAAATTATTGCCTCAACTTTTGGAGGCACGGGAAATGGATTTACAAAATTTACAGGAGCAACTAGCACAGAAAAAACTTACACCTTACCTAATGCTAATGCAACAATTTTAACTAATCTTGACCTAGCCACCACCACCAACCAAGGCGTTGCTTACCTCAATAACCCGATCACCATTTCGAATAATGTTTCTAATCCTAACACTCAAATGGATATTGGTGCGGGTATTGTTAATTATGATAACGGAAACGGTCAATTACTCTGCCAAGCAATAACTAAAACTTTACAATCAAGTGGTTCTTGGACTGCTGGCACAAATCAAAACGGTTTAGACACTGGAGCAAGAGCAAACTCAACTTATTATAATATTTTTGAAATTGTTAAAAACAGCGACAACACAAGCGATATTCTTTATTCACTGTCTCGCACAAGTCCAACAATTCCGAGCAATTATACTTTAGTTGCTTGGATTGGTGCAATCAGAACTGATGCAAGCGGAAATATTGACCCAAAATATTCAATTATTAGAACAAGATTTGGTCAAATAGCAAGATTTCAAACTGGAATTTATGCAAGCGGAACGGGTTTAATTCCCGAAGACAATACTATTCCACAAAATACGGAAGGTGATGAATATATGGCTTTGCAAATTACACCGCTAAATGCCCAAAGTAAATTAGAAATAAATGTATTAGCTTTTATTTCTAATAGCATATCTAATCCCAGAATAGGAGCTTTATTTCAAGACTCAACAACTAACGCTTTGAATTCTGGCTCTCATTACGATTCAATTCCATCAGCTATGACTCCATTGAATATTAATCATTTTATGACATCTGGAACAACAAATGCCACTACATTTAAATTCAGAGCGGGTGGAACAGTTGCTGGAACCACCTACTTTAATGGATTAAGCGGTGGTCAATTATTTGGTGGAACTATGAGTTCCTCTATAACAATTAAAGAATATTATTAATATGAAATCAGAAGCAATCTTTAAAGCTATAAAAAATATATATCCTACAATTGAAGGTGGATATACATATTGGGAAAACTCAATAAATCCTGCTGACGGCTTAGTTTGGGAAAATACAAAATTTCCTAAACCAAAGTGGAGCGATATCGAAGCTCTAATTCCCGCAATTGAATTGCAAAATGCGAAAGACAAAAAACTTACTCAACTCGAAGCCTTTATTTTATCTAAAAAAACTGAAAAATACACATCTCATACAGCCCCCGAAATTATAGACGGCTCTAGAATTGGAGCTGAAGTTAAGTTTTTCTGGCATGTTGATTCAATTCCAAATAGCAATTTAACTCCTGAAAGCGTTCTTAGTAAATGCAATATAGATTATGTTAGTTGCATAAATCTTGCTAAAAAAACTAGCACGGATTATGCTAGCGAAAAAAGTATTTATGAGAATTGCATAAAACAAAAAATCGTTCCATATTCAACTACTATCGTTAAAGATGGCAAAGAACAAGCTGGCGTAGTTAATATATTTCCTGTTGCATTCTCTATAGCCGATCATATTCAAAATAGAGAAATCAACAATAATAAACTTTTGAAAATAAAACAAATCCAAATCAATGCTTGTAAAAGTGTTGAAGAAGTTGAAGCAATTAAATTTGAATAATTATGGAATGTAAAATTCAAAAACATTTAAAAGTCGAAATAGTAGATGGAAGATTCCTTTTGCAAGAAGATTTTATTTATATTTTTGAATATCTAGGTA
>Ga0207934_1000097_pt1 | contig 15588 bp, 25 predicted proteins | sample LakMenE22Apr09ns_FD_150724 | JGI IMG/M metagenome (GOLD analysis project Ga0207934, IMG submission 150724) | Freshwater microbial communities from Lake Mendota, WI - 22APR2009 deep hole epilimnion (SPAdes) | ecosystem: Environmental > Aquatic > Freshwater > Lake > Epilimnion/Euphotic zone ... | reverse complement strand
ACGATCTGCTTCTTTGCGGAATGCAACATCATCAAAATTGTAAATGCTCATAATATATAGGTAAGATTTTATCTAAGATTAGCCGCGGCTAAATGCGTCGCTACCGTGCAATTGATACGCAGCTGCCACCATTTTGCGGCTAGGTGTACCCATGCGATAGGCAGTTTTGCCATTCTTAGTTGAGTTTGTGTAAATAGCAAAACCTTCAGCACGAAGTTCACTAATACGAGGACGGACTGAATCTTCAGTAGTACCTGCCAACCCTGCGAGTTGCGAAGGAGTAAACTGACGACCAGACTTTAGTACTTTCAAAATACGATCTTTTAACATATGATCTCCATTAAAATAAAAAAAAATTATAGTAATCATTTACTATATTACAATTATAACAGACTTTTAAAAAAAGTCAATTACAAGTTGTTCATTTATGACGGCGATGCTGACTAACAATATCTTTTTGATGCTTAATCAAATATTCTCGCCCTGCAATACCATCCTCTACATCTGAAATTGCCGCACTAATTAAACTGCGGGCAGTATCTGCGGATTGATGTTTCTTTAATTCGCGAGCACGTGCACTTGCAATTAAAACCATATCATATAATCCACCCGCTTTTTCTGCTGCAAGCTGGGACGTATACCGTCCTTTATCCACAATATTTTCTACGTTTAAAATTACCATTTTGTTACCTTTATTAATGGTGGGCCTCCCGTGAGTCGAACACGGCACCAACGGATTATGAGTCCGCTGCTCTAACCAAGCATGAGCTAGAGGCCCTAAAACCTTCTACTTAATTAATTTCTGCTTTGTACGCATCAAGTGTACGCTTAAATTTGCCAGCGTGACTACGTTCAGCTTTTGCCAAAGTTTCAAACCAATCTGAAATTTCTTCAAACCCCTCATCTCGAGCAGTCTTTGCCATACCAGGATACATATCCGTATATTCATGAGTCTCGCCTGAGATGGCAGATTCAAGCGCTTCAATAATATTAGTTGCGGGCAACCCTGTTTCGGGATCGCCCGATCCTCCATTAACTAGATATTCCATGTGCCCATGCGCATGCCCGGTTTCGCCTTCTGCAGTATGACGAAAAACACTAGCTACGTCTTGTGCGCCTGCAATATCTGCCATGTTTGCAAAATATAGATATCGACGATTTGCCTTTGATTCTCCAGCAAATGCATCCTTCAGACATTCCTCAGTTTTAGTTCCTTTTACGCTCATATTACTCATCTCAATCTCCTAACATATAAAAATGGTACCCGGAGCCGGACTCGAACCGGCACACCTTTCGGCGAGAGATTTTAAGTCTCTTGTGTCTACCATTTCACCACCCGGGCATTAATTAATAAACATATTATATAACATTCTACTAAAATTGTCAAGCATTAGTTATCCAAAATATGATCAGCAGGTTTAGTCCGCCGTAAATACGTTTCTTCATATCGGTTCTTTGAAGTAATTGGATCATAATATATTTTTACGTTTTCATTAATTTCTTTTAGTAAAAAATGTAACAATTTTACTTGTATTCTTTTTGACATGGATTCTAAAACAATTTCCACATCTATCCCTGTAGATATTTGTTTGATCGCAATGTCATATTCAAAAAGACGAACTCTCTCTGACCAATTCTCATATGATTCGTCTTTTTGTTTTCTCATAAACTGGAGCGGGGTAGGAGAATCGAACTCCTTTGACTAGCTTGGAAGGCTAGGACACAACCAATATGACAACCCCGCAAATCTTACTTATTATACTCGCCAGTATCTTTTTTATACTGTTCTAGTTTATCCGCATATGCTTCTTCAGATAAATTATGCCAACCAATACAATACCCCGACGGACTACGACCACATCCACACTTAGGTCCATCTTCTTTTAGTAAAGTCTTTTCCATAGTTACTCCTTATTAGTCTTAGTTGGTTTGATATCATCAAATGTAGGTTCTTTATGGACACGAACAGGGTACATTTTTGTGTCATTGAAATCTAAAAATTTAAACCAATTCAAAGGTTTCCAGAATTTATGGATTATGTTATTTAGAAAAATAACCACAACACCAATGACTGCAATTCCCAAACCAAAAAGAATTGTTGCTCCCAAAAAAGTTCCTGCTTCTACTAATCCCATATTTATCTCCCAAATGGTGCCCCCTGACAGAATCGAACTGCCAATTGATGATTACAAATCAACTGTTATACCATTTAACTAAGGGGGCGTATATTATACCGCCAGTACAGACTTTAATCTATCTGCTGCATATGATGCAGCAAACGCATTAGGTTTTACCAACGGAATCACATTACACATACCTTTAATGTATCCTATTGCTTGTTGTATTACGATGTTGCTATTATGCTTTTCATTTGGATTAATATCTAAATGAATTTCTACGTGTCGATCACAAATTACGTCAATGAGTTTTTGATACAATTCTGCTACCTTATATACTTCATTCATCAAACGAAGTGAAGGTTTGCTACTTTTAGCGTCGTAGTCTATTTCTGTTTGAACTTCACCAAAAATTTTACATCCATGGCACCCATCGATGTGTATTACTACTGCTATAGTATAATCCGCATACCATTTACCGTTACGTTTATATCTTTCAGAGTCTGCTCCCAGATAGATTTTAGTCTCCTGTGTTTGCATATCTATAAATGCTTTAACTTCTTGGATATCTAATCGCTTCATCATTGTCTTTTAGGAGAGTCTAATATAATTATAACACCTTTTTCGCTAGGCGTCAAGCTCTTTTTTACGCCTATCTATGATATGATTATACATAATATCTTCTACTTTGCGTATTCTGTCATATTTGTCTTTGGCTCCAAGTATTACGACAGAATACATTTGACCATGCCGTTCTACTGCTAAAGCCAGACAATATCCCGCATGGCTAGTAAATCCTGTTTTACTAACAACAATGGTGTTAAACTCAAATAATACTGGTCTATTTGTATTGTTTAACGTAATTGTTCTAATTTTCTTCTTATAACTTGTTTCAATTTCAATTTGTTTCTTTGTGCTAATCTCACGTATAATAGGATATGATGCAGCTTTTGCAACCATTGTTCCTATATCTATAGCAGTTGCTTGATTGTTAGCACTTATACCGGAGGGATCGTCAAAAGAACTACTAATCATACCAAACTCTAAAGCTTTTCGATTCATTTGTGCTATGAACATTCTTCTTCCGCCGGGATATGCATTAGCCAAAGTCTCTGCCGCGGAATTATCACTTTTAACTAGCATAGCACTTAGAATTTCGTATCTGGTAAAATTCTTTTTTCTAGGTAATGATCCGCCGACATTCGAATTAATTTGCATCACTTTAGATAAATCTTTATCACTATCTAACGATACCATTGCTGTCATTAATTTAGTAACACTTGCAAAAGGCCTAACTTTATTTGCATTCTTATTATACTCATGTGTATTTGTAGTATCATTGAATACTAGAACACTCGTAGTATCTGTACGAATCATTCTTTTCTTTTTAATATGTTTGTGCGGTTTAGCGTATGCACTGGCACAACATAAAATTAAAGATGTGAATAAAACTATGGCGCCCCGCCACGGAATCGAACCGCGACTAACAGTTTTGGAGACTGCTGTGCTGCCACTACACCAGCGAGACTTGGTTGTTGCAAATATCATTCTAACTCCTAATAAATACTTAAAAATATTTAACATGAATCCATATATAGAATTAGAAATATCAATTGATGCGTCTGAAGATGAGATAAAACTCAAATTTAGATCTTTAGCGCAAATTCATCATCCCGACAAAGGTGGGGACGAGGAAGTATTCAAACGCATAAAATTAGCATACGAAATTCTGATTGATCCTATTCGCAGAAAAGAATATGATCTATTAGGTGAAGCGGATTCAAATCAAAATATTAAACAATCGGCATTAGATCATATCACACAAATGTTACATGCAATTGTTCCGAATTTTAATCCCGAAAACGATGATCTAATTACTATTATGGTTGGCCAAATTAATCAAATTAAAGTTGATATGGCTAACAATATTATAGTATGTGAGCAATATATATTACAACTAGAAAAAGTTATACGTAGGATAAATTCGAAAAATAAAAATCGCAATATACTGTTAGATGTTGTTCAACTTCAAATAAAACAACGTAAACAGGAATTTGAAGATTTTAATACACGTATTAAAATTTGTAATCTTGAATTGGAAATACTTAAAGACTATTTTTATGGCCTTGAAGAATTAGTAGCAATAAGTTAGGTTCTGCGTTTTTTAAAATCATAATCAGCATTAACTTCGCTCACACCCAATAGACTAGTGCAGTCAGGGTTCTCACTTACCATGGTAACAAATTTACGCTGATACACGTTACGTAGATCCTGTGTAAACTTCAAAGCCTCTGTCATTTTTTCAAATTGTTTGCCATACGACATGTCCTGATGATCAGTCCAATATACTTTAAACATTTATTACCTTCTAATTTGGTACTCCGGGAAGGACTCGAACCTTCTCTAACCGCCTATCTAGCGAATCGAGGTTATAAATCTCGTCGTGCTACCATTACACTACCGGAGTATATTTTGGTGGAGGATGTAGGATTTAACCTACACCATACTCCTTATACTATTCAACTTCTTTGTCTTTTATACTATCGCTATAATTTATTTGATTCAAAATAACAGAATATACTAACCAAAAGTAAAACGCGGTTATTCCAATAATGATTGTCCATGCTACAAATTGAGCAGACGCTTCTGCAAAAAATCCAACAAGCAATAAAAGTACAGATACAATAATTGCAAATATTACAGCAGTACGTTTAACAGCTTTAACCTTATTACTCATAATATCTCCTAATCAATAATTTGGTCCGGCGTGCAGGAATCGAACCCACATCGAGGGAGTAGAAATCCCCTGTACTATCCGTTGTACTAACGCCAGGTGTTTGGTGCGGGAGGAGAGACTCGAACTCTCACGCCTTTCGGCACGGGCTTCTAAGACCCGCATGGCTACCATTACATCACTTCCGCTTTAAAAACTTTATATACAACTATTTAAAATTGGCGGTCTCAAGGGGTAACGATCCCCTTCTTTATGCGTGACAGACATATGTGCGTCCGTGAACACTTTAAGACCAAATAATTAACAGTCTACTGCTCTACCAACTGAGCTATGCCCGTTTTATATTCTCTTCGTAATGCTTTGTTTGTCTTTTGATGTTTACCCGCCTTTTTAAATAAGGCCAGCTTTACAAACGGGTTCCGAGCAGTGATCTGAATTTTTCGCTTCATCATCAATCCTTAAATTAAAATATATTCTAACATAAAATTACTTCTTTGTCAAGCATTTTATAAAGAATACCTAATCTTTTGAATTTACGCAATATCCGCCTTTGAATTGATACACATTAGAATCAAATGTCATCTTTTCATAAATTTCACCATTGAAACATTTATATGGATCCTTAGAATTTGTTATGTAATAATAAATTCCGTAACCTATTACGCCTACAACGGTCAACCCCAATAGTATCATTGGTAGCATCTTAAGCAACCTAACTACTATGCCGAAGTTAGATAAAATGAGTGGTAATACTTTGAGTAGTTCCTTCATTGCATTTTACATTCTTTGACTATTTGCTACCAATTTTTCTTAACTTTTTGTTGACTTCAATTGTATGTCCCAATAGCTCCATATCAATGCCATTTGCTTTTGCAAATGAATACAACGCACTAGTATCTTTAGGAAAACACATTCCGTCAAATCCTAAACCATCTTGTCCTGGAACTTTCATATGCGTAGATCCAATACGAGAGTCTAGCTTCATTAGTGAAGAAATGTTATTATAATCTATTTCAAGTTTACTACATAGTATAAACAATTCGTTCATGAAAACAATTTTAGTTGCGAGAAAAGTATTGATTCCATATTTCATCAATGCTGCTTCCTCAATTGTAACACGGGCAACACTAATTAAATTTCGCTGTCCAATACGAATAATACTTTCTGCCTTATCCATATGTGCGCTGTTAGATCCACCTATGACTGCAAATTTACCATACTGGTAATCTTGTTTCGCATTTGCAGCAGTTAAAAATTCTGGGGCATGGATCAAATTTGGATACTGTTTTGATAACTTAGTATACACCGTAGGTGGTGCAGTACATTTACTAATAATTGGATTGGTGTAATCTTTTAAATTTTCTAATACTTCTTCCAAAATTGAAGTATTGCACACTCCATCAAAACTCATAGGAGTCGGTACACTTACAAAAATGCCATCGCATTCTTTCAATTCCGCATATGTGTGCGTAGATTTTGTTAGGTCTTTATCTACGATGCGAAGTTCGCAGGGCATATTTTGTGCAATTGCCCCACCAACAAAACCTAGCCCAACGATACCTACTTTAGTTACATTTTCATTTAGCATAATTACTCCTTAAAGACATAACAGCGCCCTAGGGCGCCGTCACTCACGTTCATTGTCTATTATTTATGCCGCCAATTCTTTGATCTCTGTAATCGTAAGATCTTCTTCCTGCACTTTATGCGCAACAACTTTAATCGGCTTAGACTTTGCGGCAGACTTTGCTACTGCCTTTACTGCCTTAGTGTTTGCTTTAGCCTGTACAATTGGCGTACCGTTTTTCTTACCCATTGTCTCTGTAATAAGATTAACATCACCTGCAAATACTCCACCTAGATCAAGCAGATACTGACAAGCTTCTGCCTTGGTCATAGCATTTGGTAACTGGACAAGCTCCAGGGGAGAATGGCCGCCCTTCGCAAGCAGTTTAGTACGAGAAACAATGTCGTTCGCAAAACGAACTTTGGTAATACCATTTTGAGTAGAAACACCGGCAACTGTGAATTTAGACATAATTTAAATCTCCATAATAAAATAATAACATCAATTTTTTAACACCACAACATAATTATATAGCCGTTCGGATAGAAAGTCAAGCATTTGATTCATCTTTTTGGATAAATTGTTTAACTTTGTCGGAATGGCTACATTTTCTACGGAATTGATATCCCGTACAATTACAGGACACCGTTCCGTTTACCGATATTACCATATATGTCTTACCGGTTGATTTGGAGTTGACCTGAAATATTCGTTCACTTGTTCTAGATTCTGAGAACGTATGACCTACAATAAATTTTTTATGAATAACAGAAGTAGGGTGATTCGGGTCACCGGTAAAAACACAGACGTAGTCGGTATCTACCCATTTTGGGTTCGGCACCACCTTGCCTGTAAATGTTACAAATTTGTAATCCTCTCCAAGAAGCACCGACCGCATCTTAGTTTGAATTGCTACCGATTGTCCTATCACAAAGTTCATATCTGCTCCTTCACTATACCTCTATTATAGCATATTTTGGACAAGAAGTCAAGCACTATTTTTAGCCAAAATAATACCCCAGAATGTTTCTCTAGGGTATTATTAACAGATTGTTATTTTTCTTCTTCGATTGTGTCTTCTGTGGGTATGTCAATTACTCCATTTGTTTCAAAGAACTCTAGCGTTTCCAAAATTCCTTTTTGATATCCGTATGCTTTGCAACAATAGCAAGCTAACAACATCAATCCTATTTGTATGAGATCATACAACGAAAAAATCAGTTCTCCCATATTTTACTCCTAGTTAACTACATTTTTAATCCCTATTTTCTAGATCATCATACACGAACCAATCTTCTTGGCGCTGTCTTAAATTTTTAAATTGATTGTGCTCTGTTAAAAATTTAGCGACTAAACTTTCTTGCAGTCCATATGCTTCGAACTCCCAAGGTTGATCCCAATAGGACACGTCATCCTCATATGTTTCGCCTCTCCAAACAGTAATATATTTAGTTTTTCTTATCTTACCCTTCATTTCACCACTGGCCCATTGTTTAAGATGAACCATTTCATGTGCAAGTGCGGTAAACATATGAATCTTTTTTCTTGTTCTATGAATCTCTACTAAAAATTTTCTAGGTATCGGTAAATCATCTGCAATAGTACAATATGCACCCGCGGATAACTTATCACATATATGCACTTCCAGTGTTATATGTTTTATCATTTGCGGGGTTAGTAACTTATGTGCGAAGGAATCTGCCGCCATCCTTAGCATTTTTGTTAATTTTCGATCTTTTGCCCCTAGTATAGTAAGATTCATATTGCGCCTTTCGAATATGCTATCTTTTATTTATTTAGTATTTTTAAGGATTTCTTGCCATATCATATCATTTTTAAATTTTTCCGATACCTCAGATCCCTGAGTATCTTCGACATAACTAATTTTTTTACCCATTGGTATAATATCCTTAATACTTATAGCAATCGGGCTATCTAATTGCACTAATACTTCGGTTTCCGCATTTTGCAACCTAGTAGAAGACAACCTAGTACTTTTTAAAGATTTCATAATCTAATCTTTGAAAAATCGCGCTTGTTGGCTGTAAATATATCTTTATTTGCCTGCATGCTATCTCTAGACTGCGGTGGCTTATCATATTTAGGTAAAGATTGTCTTTGCGGATTTCCAGAATCTGAAATATTTTTCTGTGCAGATTCTTCGAGATCATATAACTTCATCTTTGCTCGATCAACACCAATTACAAATCTTTTATTTAGTGTAGGATCATTGTATCTATTCTTCAACTGCTTAACCATAAGTTGATTCATCTTTTCAAGATCTTCTGTAGAAATTAGCGCAAACATAAAATCAACCGTTGCAGGCAAACCAAATGATTCTGAAGTGTCCGTTAGCTCTACATCTGTATTTCCAAAACCAGTTCTTGTAGTTTGTGTTGCACTTAGAATAGGTACATTTTCCTCAACTGCTAGACCTCTAAGCTCTTCTGCGATCGATTTAACTAACGTATAGGAATTAACGCCTGCGCTTGCTTTTAATCTTGAACTTGCGCAAATATTCAGATAGTCGATAATAATAAGATCGGGTTTAAATTGCCGTTTTAGCTGTAGCTCATTTAATAAGGATTTAAAATGTCCAACGTGTGCACCTGTAGTAGGATATTCTTTAATAATCAAATTGCCCTGCGTTTTACCTTTGATCTTATCCATTCTATTATCAAATAAGGCTTTAGGTAATTCTTTTAATTGATCCATTGTAATGTTCATCAAATTCGCATCAACACGTTCCGCAATTCTTTCTTCTGCCATTTCTAGTGTAATATACAGAACATTTCTGCCTTGACTTAGGGCAGCTGCTGCTACGTGGCACATGAATAAACTTTTACCCACACCGGTTCCAGCTAAGACCACATTTAATGTTTTATTCGGCATTCCGCCGTTAGTGATCTTGTTAAAATATTCTAAATCAAAAGGTATACGAGATTCGACTTTATGATAAAACTCATATCGCTTATCCGCATTCAAAATATAGTCATGCCCTACATTATTATCAAAACATACACCTAGTGCATCTTGCAATAAAGAAGGGATTCCATCTTCAGATTTAGATTTGTCTCTGCCGTCTAAAATAGCAACCGAAGTTAAAATTGCATTATAAACTGCCTTATCCTTACAGAATTTTTCTGTTTCTTTATACAACCAGTCTTTGTTATGATCAGTTGCTTCTAATTGCTGAACATAATTAAAAACATCTGAATATTGATCCTCATTTAAATTTTTATCATTCTGTATCGAAATAACTAATGCATCTTTGGAAGGTAAAGAATTGTAATCATCAATGTACGCAGTAATTTTGTCGTAAATAATTTTATCATTTGTATCTAAAAAATAATCCCGCTTCAAAAACGGGATTACCTTCCTCATGTATTCATCATCATGTATTAAGTTTTGCAGTATTACTGTTTCGATTTTCGTGCTCATTCATAGCCTTTACTAAAATGTCTTGGATAATAAAAGATAGAGTATCATTGAATTCTTGACTTTCAGTAACTTCTTCTATAGGTAATAGAGAATAAATAATGTCATAGTCTACAGATACACTATCATCTTCTGTCATTTTAACATCATTTATCGCAAGAGCCAATTCATTAAATTTTCCCTCAAGAATTCTAACTCCCCAATATTCTTTATCCTCTTTTACTAATTGCCAAGGTTCATACTTCACTTGCATTTGTAAACTCCTCTTCTAAATCAACATCATCAAACGAGCTAGACATCAGATCGCCTGTAGCCATTTGATAACGATTTTCAATAAAGTCTCTAAAATCTTTGGAGGTCAATACCGGCATCCAAAATTCTTTTGTGTATGTATCTGCTTTGCGATATTTCTTTTCTTCACCTTTAAGAGAATACCAACCATTTGAGGGTTTAACTACAAATCCGCCCTCCAATGCCACATCCAAAAGACCAGACCACTTACTAATTCCACCTTCATACAGTACTTCTACTGGGATTTTAGATTTTTCTCGTACAAATCTAGATTTCTCAACATTGATGATAAAATTGTACCCTGTAATTTCAGTACCATCTTTCTCCTGCTGCCGCCCAATAATAAAGATATTATCCGCCGAATAATATATTCCTGTGCCACCGGAAACGATCTGCTTAGGATATAAACCAATCTCAGCATACGTATGATTTACAACCACCATAGGAATATCTTTAATAGTCAAATGCGGTGTAATCATTCGGAACAAAGATTTCATCTGTTTTGCTCGAGTCATATCCGCGACAGACTTTCCTTCCAACGCATCATCAACTTCTTTCTTAGAAGCAAGATTGCCAACTGAATCTACAACGATGATAATATGATCACCTCTTTCAAGATTGTTAATCTGAGACATGATATCAAACTTTAGCTGTTCAATGTCGGTAATTGGAGTATGTAGAACTCGGGAGGTGTCAATACCGAAAGAATCAAAGTAAGACTGAGGACTACCAAACTCAGAATCATAAAACAGTACAACAGCATCTTCATATTTGTCCAAGTAAGATTTTGCCAACAACAAAGAGAACGCAGTTTTAAAATGCTTAGATGGCCCTGCAAACACAGTTAATCCTGGAGTCAACCCGCCCTCTAAACTTCCCGAAAGGGCAACATTCACCATAGGAACAGATGTTTGGATCATATCCTTTTTACCAAAAAATTTGGATTTATTTAATACTTCAGTTTCTTTAATTGTAGAATTCTTTTTCAATTTTTCAAGTAACGACATATAAACTCCTTATAATACTACATTATATATTCTAAATTTGCGCTTGTCTATACTATCTGCACTAAAACAAAGAGCGCGGTTACCAAAGCCGTTTTTAATTTCATATCAGAAGAAACCTCATCCAACGATTCCATTCTTGCCATATCTTCGATCAACTCCACATATTCATCTTTCGAAATGGTTTTAGCATTATATTGCTCCTGTAATTCTAATGCAATTTTAGCCTTTTCTTCTGCCCAAGGCTGTCCGCATTTTGCAATTTCCTTTAAGTCCATTTAAAATCTCCCATGTATAGTTTCTGCTATCAATTTTGCTTGAGCCGACAATACTTTCTTTTTCAAGTTGCAATAAGTTTCACTACCTTCTTTTTCTTTACTTCGAGTATAAAAATCCCCCAAAGTTTCGGACATAGGATTTAACAATTTTAATACATCTTTGGTTTGTTTACTTTCGGAGTATAATATAAACCACTCGATCTTACTTTGTATTTTTTCAATTTGTGGTAAATGCGGTTGAGTACAATTTAAATGATTAATTTCTTGTCGTATATCTATGCTTATTTTACTTTGGTTATCGTCCCAGAAACTAGGAACTTTATCTTTAATCGATGTGCAACCAATTAAAGATATACTTAAAAATAGTGTAATAAGTGTTTTCATTTATTGTATTCCCGTCCATTCTGCCAAATTTGGTGCGATCGTTTCAACAGAATCATCTTTCAATTTTGGATGAAAATTTAACCCCGTTTTTTGTTCAACTGCTCTAACAGTTGTAGCATACTTAGGCAAATCTTTTACAGGCAAAGGAGCATTAGGGAAGTCAAATGCGATTGCTTTATTAGTTTTCGCATCAATAATTACCTTCCATAGTCCTGTTGGTACACCTACTTCACCTTTACCAATTTTAAGATATTCGGCAGAATATGTCGTTCCGCTAACTACATAAATGTCCTTTCCTTCTCTTACCCAAGTACGTACTGCGGTTTCCAATTGTTTCCAAATGCCTCTATTGTGATTTGGAACTTGCGGTACCATATTGCTAAGAAAGAAACTTTCGCTCATGTAAATATCATTTGCGTTGTTATCTGCTCCTGGGGATAAATGTCCTCTGTCATATGGTTGCCCCGCATAATCGGATAATACACTTCTATGTTTTTCGGGCAATTCTAAGTCCGGTCTAAAATCATCTTTACGTTTAGCAGGCCCAGTAATGTTTGCCAATGTAATATGTTCTACAACATACTCGGCAGTCTTAGTATTGTATCTATAATGAATAGCATAATTCTTTTTGCATAAGTATTGAGTCTCTGTTAGTTTACTAACAGGTGCGCCGTTGAAAACAAATTGCGGGCACTTATCGTCGATAGGGTTTGCTAATACTGCAAATGGTAATAGCAAAAGTAAAAATAGTTTTTTCATCCAAATAATCCTTCTAGCGTTGCTTGTGGTTTTGCGGTCCAACCAATACCATTTAAAATTGTGGTTAAAGGTTCTAGGAAAGATTTCTGAAACATCAAATCATAATCTGAATATTTCTTTAAATCCATTTCAGAAGGTATAACAGTATTAAATGCTATACAATTTTCACCTATAGTATTGGGTTCTTTGAGGTAAATAAATTTGATCTTATCCCCTTCCTTTATACGTTCATATTTTTTACCAAGATCAAACTTGTCAAGATAGAAATTATAAAGAAGTGCGCCACGGACGTGCATGGGTGTCGCATGCTTATATATATTTGATCTGTCGGAGTATTTTCCGAGACCATTCACACCCCGAGGAAATGCAATTAATTCTGGAGCATGTTGTTTATATTCTTTCTCAAAATCCATAATATATTTCTGCACTACTTCCTCATCTTTAGTTAAAATTAATTTAACCGCGCCTCGTAGAGCATCTCGTACAGGTTCAGGCGTAGATGATCTAACAATCTCCAGACCCATAACCTTTAATTTCGGTTCTTTATATTGTACACCCTCATTATTAGAAACATTTAGTGCATATCGCTTCTTTGCAACCCATACGCCAGTTTCGGCAATTGCTTCTCGCTTAAAATTAATCTTAGTATCAAACGCATGCGTGTATCCTGAAATTTCATTGCATACTTTATTAAGTACTTCCTGAATTTTATCTTCGCAGATTTTATCAAGTAATTCTACAATTTTCTCAGATGAGTGATCTTTATAATACTTTTGTACTAGCGGATCTAATGTTATGTAACAGGAGTCTGTATCTGAATAAAAAGAATAGTTAAAATCTTTAGTACCACAAATTTTATTTAAATAGTCGTCCAATGCTTTGCCAACTTTTTGAATAATATATTGCCCCGTAAGGGTAATGCCTTCCGCAATATGGTCATCATAGAATCTAAAATATTCATTTGCCATTGCACCAAACAAAGAATTCATCTGAATCTTACGAGCCATCTGAAAATTATTATATTTGGATATCTCTTTTTGCCAATGTTTATTCTTAGTTACCTCGTATTGAGATTGTGCCTCAAGCATAAGTTTCTTATACTTAGTTCGATCGTCAAATAGCTTCTGAACAATTGCCGGGAATACTCCCTGTTTTTCCTTCGTAAAGCACCTTCCATTTGCCGTCATACAATACTTTTTATCTTCTAGCTCAGACAAGTCGGCTGTACCATTTAGCAACGTCTTCATTTGTACATCATAAAATTTAGGATATGTACTTACCAAAGTCTCAGGTGACATATTATATTGCATAATAATACTAGGATACAGACTTGTCGCATCAAACGATACTACCCAGTTATACTTACCTGGTCTAGGTTCTTGTACATACGCACCAGCAATACTTCTTCCTGTTTTTTCCTGCCGTTGATGAACAACAATATTTTTCTTCCATAGTTCATTATAAAGAATACAATCCCATGTTCTTACTGCAGAGAAAATATCAATATAGTTACACTTTGCATCATACGCCATTGTTAAGATGAGTTCAATTAATTTCATCTTTTCTTCAAGCTCATCTACCAGTTCAACATCTCGAATGTTATACTCTACAAATTTTTGCCAATCATTTTTGTAGAATTCAGTAAATGACGAAAATTCATCATACGATAACTTCTCTTTACCCAGTTCTACTTTTGCGATATGATCTAATTTGTATGATTCCTGATTGGTATAAGTAAACTTTTTATACAGATCAAGGTAATCTAAAATCGCAATACCCAACAATTCAAACGAAATATTTTCTTTCTTCAGTTTAATAATATTTTTTTCTTTAACAACTTTCCAGGGTGAAAGACGTTTCACATAATCTTCTCCTAAAATTCGAGTAATACGGTTACATAGATATGGGATATCAAAAAATTCTACATTCCAACCTGTAATAATATGCGGATGATCTGCTGCAACATAGTCTACAAATTTTTTCAATAAATCTACTTCGTCTTTACATTTAATATACGTGTGTTTTTCTGATTTAACTACATAGTCGTGTAGACCAAAGGACATCAGTTCTTTAGTATTTGCATCTTGAGTTGTGATAACTAACAACTGTTCTTGGGGATTTGCAACATCAGGAAATCCCAATTCGGCGGAAGTTTCAATATCCAATGACCAGATTTTAATTTGACTTATATCGAATTCAATTTCATCCGAGAAGTTTTCCGTAATATACTGATAACCGTAGTTAGTGTTACCAAATATCGGAAAATTTTCTACTTCTTTATATTTACTTACGTAGTCTTTTGCATCATTAATACTATCAAATTGAACCGGTTCTAAGTTCTGCCCATACAGCGATTTATACTTTGCTTCATTTTTAGATTTGACAAATAGTTTCGGCTTAAACGGAATTCTATCCTGAACCCGCTTTCCATTGTTAATACCCCGAACCAAAATATTATTACCATACTGATTCACACTAGTGTAGAACTTCATAAAACTCCTCGTTTATATTACTTGTCTTATTATATAATATATTTAAGGCTTTACCTATATAAATAAAGATGAGATTAACCATTATTTACAAATAAAATGTCCAAATAAAATGGGTTAAAAATATGAAGGCCGTGCAAAGTGGCACTTCGTAATGACATTGTCCTCGGTTTAAATTAAACCGCATCTGATTCGAGCACTACCCCCACACCTATAATAGCATTACCTTCATACGCAAACTCGTAGAAATACTAACGTATAGATTTACGGCATAACATGAGAGGTGTAAATGGCTACTGAAGAAAATCTAGAATCTATTGATATAAACCATGATGGAATTTTAGATAAAAAGGAATATACTATCTACGAACAACGAGCAAAAAATAGAAGAAGAATGGCATGGGTAGCGTTAATTTCACTCATTGTCACAGCATTTTCTATTATGTTTGTTGTCCCAGAATCAAGGATTGAACGAATCAGTTCTGCATTGGAATTGTACTGGATTGCATTAGGTGGCGTAGTGGGCG
>Ga0207934_1000094_pt1 | contig 15749 bp, 10 predicted proteins | sample LakMenE22Apr09ns_FD_150724 | JGI IMG/M metagenome (GOLD analysis project Ga0207934, IMG submission 150724) | Freshwater microbial communities from Lake Mendota, WI - 22APR2009 deep hole epilimnion (SPAdes) | ecosystem: Environmental > Aquatic > Freshwater > Lake > Epilimnion/Euphotic zone ... | reverse complement strand
AATAATCCTTAAATCATTTTATTTTAAATGTACGGTAGTTATTATTTTACCAATTGGAATTTTTGAAAATAACATATTATTCTCAATTATTTTTTTAATAATTAAATAATCATTTTTACTATTTTCAATGATTTTTAATAATATTTTTAATCCTTCTTTATAACTATTATAACCATAATATCTACTTATAATTCCATCTTGATATAATCTTTCATCTAATATTGATTCAATTAATAATGAAAAATCTTCATAAATATTTTTTTCATTCTTAATTTCTATACTTCTTCCAAAATCCCATATAACCCAATTATATCCAATATTTTCAATATAAAAAATTAAATCTCTGTATTTATATTCAATACAACCACCAGACGCTACTTTATGATATAGAAAATTACCTAAATGGGAATCTCTATGAAAAATACCTATATTATGAAATGATATTAATGCCATAAAACATTGTGCAATAGCATTATATAACATATTGGATGACATTAAAATATCATTTGTGTATTTAATTATATCGCCATCTGCCAATTCAGCAAATATTGAATAATATGTTGTACTTTTTTCATTATTATAATTAAAATCATTAAGTTTTTTATTAATATTAATATTATTTGGTAATAATAAATCAAATTTATTAAATTTATTACATTTTAAATATCCATAATATAATGGTAAATGTATATTTTTAGTTTCAATAGCATATTTACTTGCTCTTTCTAAAAATATTTTTTCAATAAAATCAGAAAATAATTGAATCTTTGAAATGAAATAATAAGATTTTGAAGATTTCGTTTTTATCTCACTTAACCAAATACTCGCATCACTTGATTCAAGTCCTATTTTTTTTATTATGAAAATATTATTATTAAATGAATATAAAAAATCCCTATCTTTTGAATGTATTAAACATTCATCTTGTGATGATTTAATATTTTTAGAAATTAATTCATTGATTTTTTTATATCTTTTAAATCTATCTAATATTGTTGAATTATTAACCATTATTAACCTCTTTATATATAATGAAAAAAAATGATATTAATATAATTGTTATTATTAATATAAAATGATTAATAATTTTTCGTATTTTCTTTATGAAAATAATCTAACAGATTATTTGAATTGCTATTCAACCTTCCTAATGACAAGAAAAGATTTAAAAAATAATATTCTAAATCATAGAATGAATTTTTTAATCAATTATTATATCCAAGAAAATAATAATAAAATTAAAAAATATAAATTAATTGAATATTATATTCGTTCTTATAAAGACGATTATTTTAAAAAAATAATTGAAAAATCTAAAGATGAAAATCCAGAAACACCCGAAAAAAGAGATGATGATATTGAAGAACATTATAAATATATGTTTATCAATCCACCACCAAAAGTTGAAATTGATTATGAAGAAATTGATAAACAATATCAATTAAAAATTGATAAAGAAGAAAGAGAAAAGGAAAGAGAAAAAGAAATTATCTTAGAAAATGAATTTGAAGATAATTATGATAGTTATGATATTTATGAAAATTATGAAGATAATGATTATTTTACAGATGATGATTATTTTGAAATAAACGAAGAATATTATTAATTCTTAGGACGTTTAGTTTTTCTAACAAAACGTTTTGGAGGAATTATTTCACCATTCTCATTCTCATTTATTTTAACATGTTTATTATACCATTCATTACCTACAATAACAGATGCTTTTTCAGATGTTAATTCATCATTGATTATTTTGTTTCTCATAGATAAGAAATAATTTAAATAATCCCAATTAAATTCTTCTCCAGGTCTTGTTGATAAATCAAATAACATAGGATATCGTTCGGCAAAAAACTCATTTTCCGTTTTTAGTTTTTCAATCATTTTATCACTAGAATCTACATCAATTACTTCCCTGATTTTTTTAATTATTTCAATAATTTTATTATTATCTAATCCATCTTTTATAAAATCTTTTTCCATATTATCCATTTATAATTATTAACATTAAAATATTTCTTATATAATTATTTTTGTTTAGTAATATTAGTAGAAAATATATTATGAATACATTACCCAATAAATTAAATGCCGGTTTATATTCAGGTGATGTTAATTTCTCCAAAAAACCCTGGGGTAATGATTATAATTTAGGTAGAATTGAACCCGACGCATTAGAATATGCTAAATTCTTTTATGCTAAAAATCATATCCCAGGTATTCAAAATCGTCCTGGTAATAATACCTATTCATCTATAGATGTTTATAAAAAATATTTAGATAATTATAACTTACAATGTTATAATTAACTAACAAAAATAAAAAATGTAGGAGTGCAGGGAGTTGAACCCTGGTCTCTGCTTCATAAGAGCAGTGCTCTAACCGTTGAACTACACTCCCATATTTATTTATAATAAAATAATCCTTATATATATTTTTTAACTTTTTTTAATATTTAAAATATGGATAGAAGTTAAAAATAAAAGTAGAAACAAAAATATAAGTATATATTTAATATCTAAATTATCATCATATTTATTCGCAAATTTACTAATATTAGCAACAAATTTTGAAGGAGGACATATAGCATCTTTTTCACATGCAGCAGATAAATCAATATTACCCGCATCATACTCTTTCTTAATATCCTCACTTTGCATAATAGATTCACCCGCACCCATTTTATATTTTAATTATAAAATAATAAAATAATAATTTAATCAATCAATTTAATATTATCCTTAATCTCCAACATCTCAATATTTAATGTAAATTCTTTATGTAATTTAACCATCTCTATATCATTTGATTTTGGGTCATATGTTTCAGTCTTTTTAATATAATCATTAAATTTACTAAACATTATATTAATTTTCTTCACATACTCCTTATAATTAATTTTCAATTTTAATTTAAAATCTTCATTATCCACTTTATATTGTTTATAAAGTTTTATAATTAAATCATTCAATAATGAATCTTTTGTCATTGATTTAATTCCCTCCTTATTATCATTATATATAATCTTCCTATTTTTAATTATTTTAACTGTATAACATAATCCTTCCTTTACTTTACTATTTATTATTCTTATTTCTCCTTCCATCTCTTCTTCCCCCTTTTTCTCTTCTTCTTTTACTTCTTCCTTCTTCTTTTCCTTCTTATCTTTCTTTATCTCTTCCTTTTCCTTCTTTACTACTTCTTTCTTTTTTACTTCTTTTGGTTTTTTCGGTTCTTTAAGTTTATAAATGAATTCATCAAATAATATTTCCTGAACTTTTAATAATTTTAAATTATCTAATCGTCTCTTTCTTTTAATCGGGTCCTGATATAACGGTTTTAATTTTAATTCATCATCTATCTTATCCCAATAATCATAACTTTCCTTATAATCATTCAATTCAGTAATACATAATGCATATAACTGTAAAATAGGTTTCATAATTTGATTTGTAATATAATGTAAATAATCTGGTTCCAATCCATTCTCCTTAATGAATTCTGGCGTTTCTATCTTATCACCCTGTAATTTAGCATTTGGCGATTTAATATATATATACGCTATTCTGTCATTTGAAGCAGGTTTATTTCCAGCATCCCTAATTCCTATTCTATCCGCTAATACCTTATGAGCTATTTTTGTAGGGTCTTTATAAGATGACCTTAATGTTTTTGATATAATCAAATCATTAAAATCTGTCTTACCATTAACTAAATCCTGTAATTCTTCCTTTAAAAATCTTACCGACTCGTCCAAATCCTGTTTATTTAAAATAATATCAATAATTCCTCCATATATTTTTTTGACTATATTAGCATTATCACGCCTTTTTAATACAATACCCATTGATTTTTGTTTAAATTTATTAACATCCATCTCATACAAATTTCCTACATACCGTTTCTTACTAAATAATATAAACGGATATAGACATTTTTCATAATTCAATTTCTGCGGCGATGGCATAATACTTACAATATTTTTTTCAACAGATTTACCAACCTTAATTGCTACAGGCAATGAAGATTTACCATATAATAATGTTCCTTCTTCATCTTTTAATGGAAATTTACAGAATATAGAATCAGTATTTTTTAATATCAAATGTCCTATACCCCCGTGAAATACCCCATATTCCGTCTCAATGTCATATACATATCCCTTATATTCATCAAATAATAATTCTTTTTTAATTATTGATATTTTATCCTCAATAATATATGTTCTACTATAATTTAATATATATATCACATTCTCATTCGCATCATCATTTGAAGAAGTCATATAATCAATTGTGACATAATATCCCAACTGTTCCAATATTATTAAATATTCCTGAACCTCCTTTTGATTATATAAACTGATTTGACCTTCAATATTAAATATTTGATTTTCAATTAAATCATTTTTATAATTTTCAATATCAGGTTTTAAATGTAATAGTTTCTGTCCTAATTTACATTTAGAAGGTTTAATTATCTCCCTATTATTATCCAATAATGAATGGTCTTCTGTAACATCAATTAAACCAGTCTTTGTTAAAATTCTATATATCTTTTTAACTGTCTTGTGTCTAATTATCCTTTTAACTTTAGTCCAACCCTTATCAGTCCAAACTTTCATATTATCAGGCAAATATTGTTCCTTATTATATCTATTGCTTTCATTTGACTTAAATTCTCTATAATCAATCCAATAACCATTAATATCCTCAAATGTAGATACATAAATATCATCTTCTATTTTATAAGTTAAAGGAGTATATGGCATTACACTATCGCCATATATAACATCGGCATCATAGTTCTTCTCAACATATTCTTTTGCCAACATAATCATTTCTCGCCCTGTAGCAGTAGTACAGGCAGCAATATCTTTTAAATAAATTGGTGAAGTTTTTGCACCAATTTGACCGTATAATGAATTTGCTGTTACTTTATATGCTGATTGTAAAGCATCAAATACATCTTTTTCAAATTTATTATATGTATCCTTAATTTCTTTGATTTCACTTCTAGGAATTGTATATTTAATTTTATCATTTGATAATATAATTACCTCCTTTTCATTATCTTCATATATAGTTCCTGTGATTTCTTTGGCATCATTCTTAATAATTGTTTTATATTCAATCTTACTTCTCGTTTTCTTCCTCTCATCTAATAAAACTGTTAAAATATCTGGTATAATACCTTTTCTACCATCCCTATATTTAACAAATTTACATTCTTTAATTCCTACTTTCTTTTTCTTATCCCCTAAACCCTCATACAAATCATAATTAACTGTTATAATCTCAATATTAGGATCATCAATATCTAAATATTTATTATCCAATATGAAAGTATCATGAGATAAATTTCGCGAAATCATTGAAGATGGATATAAAGAACCATAATCAAATACAACAATAGGTTCATCTAAATAAATACCTTCTTTTGGTTCTAAAACAATAGCACCTTCATAACCATCAATGTCAATATCATTAATTACATATTTTTTAACAGGAATTACGAATCCTCGTTTCATACATTCATTAGTAATAAGAGAATAAATCTTAATTCCTTGACCTCTTTTGAAAAGATAATTTAAAGGAACTAAACAAACATTACCCATACCACTATGATTTTCAATGATTTTCAATTTATGTAATAATTTATTTACTAAAATACAATCTTGAATACAATATTTAGCAATTATACATCTATCATCAGAACCTCCCTTAAATTTTTCAAAGATTTCCTTAGGTTTCAAATCATCCTTTTTAGAACCAATGAAAATTGAAGCAACACTATCTAATTTATAACTATCTAATTTATGTTCTCGCTGCATGACTTTTAATAAATCAATCGTAACAATTCCATCCATATCAAATAATTTTAAAATATTATCACCTAATGCCGATGATGATAGTTTTTGTTCTATTAATTTAATTTCTCTATCAATAGTTCTTCCAAATCCTCTCGCAAATTTCTTCTCAATATTATTTTCAATAGACCTATTCCAAATATATTCCATATCAAAACCCCAAATATTATATCCAATCATAATATCCGGATTAAGTTTAATAATTTCATTCTTCCATTTTAATAATAAATCTCTTTCACTATTACACGAAATAACCGTCGCACCCTCAATATCATCGCAACTATTTAAAGAAATAATACTTTTATAAATAATTTCATCACTTCCGTAAGTATGAATAGTTGTTCCTATTTGAATAATCTTATCACCTTCTAATGCAGGTAATATTTCGCATAATTTATTATTTAATGCTTCTTCTATTTCATTTGATTCTTTAACAGAAATATTTATAGATTTCTTTTTTGAACTTTCATCATCATTATCATCATCGTCATTATTATCATCATTGTCAATTTCAATAATTTCTAATGATTTCATTTTATTCATAATGAAACGAATATCCATTTCTCTCTCATTTAACTTTCTTATATGTTCCATTGTTAAAGGAGTTTTTGAATATAATCTATTAATACTATATGTAGGAGTTAAAACAACTTCCCGTTCAAATGCCCTTATAATATTTGAAATTAGATTTTTATCATCTAAATTTGCTTTTGAAATCATACATAAATCCTGAGCTAATTTTTTATAATTTTTAATTGCTAATGGAAAATCACCGTGCGAACTAGAACATTCAATATCAAACGATGCTATTTTAAAAGGTGCAATCATATTATTTTCAATTGAAATAATATCTTCCCATTCAGCAGTAATATTATAATCACATCTCGTATCAGGAGCATTTTCTAATGAATAATTATTAATTTTAATCCAACCACACGGTTTAATTTCCTTAATATGAATAAATTTTAAGAATGGTTCAATATTACTTTCATATAATACAAATCCATCCTTACAATCCTGAAAATAATATTTTAAAGAATTGAATAAACCTAATGATTTAACAACTATCTTAATATATCTAAATTCTTTATTATTTGTAAATCCCCAAAAATCCTTTTTCCTTTCAATTTCTAATTTACATAAATGTTTCTTATAATATCTTGATATAATTGGTTTTCGTGTTATTTTATTCTTAAATTTTGCATCATAATCATCCTCCGCTAATTTCATCTGTAATTCATTTACTTTTTTCTTAAATTCCTTATCATTTAATGATTCCCAAGATTCAGGAGGTTTAATATAAAAGTATGGTTTAAATCCAATGACTTTAACACAAACACTAATTGCATCGCTAGTTTTACCATAAATATTAATAGTATATTCGCGTGCTTCTTCGTCTGGGTCAAATTGAATTTTATCATTTTCTGGTATATACCAATCTACAATCTGAAATATAATTTCCTTATCTGTTGATGTTAATTCCTGCATAATTAAATATATCTATTTAATTTTTATATTAATAATATCATCATTTTTTATTGCGTTTAAATAATAGAATGGAATTTAATAATAATAGTTTGCTAATATTAATTTTAATAATTATTTTAGGATTTTTATTTTATCAATATAGATATTATAGTAATATTGAAACAATTGTTTCAAATATTGATAATCGCAATTATGATGTCCAAATTAAAGACGATTCGCTAGAAGCAGCAAATTTAATTGCAAATGTTAGACAACGATTAATATTATTAGTAGAACATATGCATAAAAACTTCCCATCAAATCCAAAAGTAATACGACTCAAAAAAAATTTTAATCCAGATGTCATTAAAGAAGGCATTGACAATCCAAGTTATACAAGTTATACTATAAACAAAGGCGAAGAAATAATATTATGTCTAAGAACTGATAATAAACTAGTTGATATAAATGTTCTAACTTTTGTTTGCATTCATGAATTAAGTCATATTGGCAATGAAACAATAGGACATGATGACCCATTCTGGGAATTTTTCAAAGAATTATTAATAGAAGCAATTAATATTGGTGTTTATATTAAATATGATTATAGAAATAGTCCTATAAAATATTGCGGTATGACGATTACAGATAGTCCATTAGATTAATATTGATATAAAAATTATTTATAATTATTGATATAATTATGACCTATTTTCAAAATATTAATAAAATTGAAAATGCATATATTCTAGGATTGGTTAATAAAAATAATAATTATTTAATGAGTCTTATTAATAATAAAAATATTATGAATATTCTTAAACATTTTTGTCCTAATATTCATAATACTTATACTATTGATATTAATGAACCAGAAACTCTAAATGATATTAAAACTTCAATTCTTAATTATTCTAATTTTAGTGATGAATTAAAAGTTGCGTTTGTTAGAGGTATTTATGAAAGTAGTTATCAAACAGACACAATTGAAATTAATGAAGTAATTGAACCAATTATTGATAATATCAAAAAAGATTTTATTAATAAATATGATACAATTGATAATAAAATTTTTATTAAAGATTTGGCAACTTTTTATAATAAGATTTATAGTAATGATGATATTTCAACTATATTAAAAGAAACAAAAAATTATATTTTATATAAATTAAATAATAAACCATCAATTAAAGTTTATAAAGCAAATAAAGATGCTATTATTCCTTCAAAGGCATTTGAAGAAGATGCTGGATATGATTTAACAATTATTAAAAAACTTAAGGATTTTAATTCTAGAACTAGTTTATATGATACTGGTATTAAAATTGAAGTTGATGAAGGTTATTATACAGAAATTGTTGCGAGAAGTTCAATTAGTAAATTTGGATATATGTTAGCAAATAATATTGGAATCATTGATAATCATTATAGAGGTAATTTAATGGTTGCATTAACAAAAATTGCGGATGATGCTCCAGAAATTGTATTTCCTTTTAAATGTTGCCAATTAATTATTAGAAAACAAATTTCAGCAAATTTATATGAAATTACTGATAATGATACATTAACATCAACATCACGAAATGAAGGAGGTTTTGGTTCAACATCTATTTAATATAAAGTTTCTTTGCTCTTGAAATATTACTTTTAAATTCAATCATCTTTTCATTATAATAATTTCTAAAAATAATATCTGCTTTTTCAATATCATATTTATTTTTTTTTAATTCATATGTTTTAATATTAATGTCGTACATTAATATTTCTATATACTGATTTAATACATTCTCGTATTCCTTATTATCCATTTTTTATTAAATTTATTTAAAATAATAATATCATTTTTTATTATGACTACAAATAATTTTATTGCACTAACCCCAAATGATATAATTATTTATAATGATATTCAATCAAAAATTTATAAATATTTCATTTCATTTCACAAAGAATATAATTCAATTGATATTAATGGTATTAATGGTATTAAATATTGTAAATCATTTAAATTTGATATTTGTCTTTGTCATAGAAATAAGAATAATGTAAATAATTATCCTGATATTTATAAATGTCCTAACAATAAACGAATATTATATAATTTGAATAATTTCAATTTTCTTAATCCTATTAGTATTAATACTAATAATAATAAGATTTATCCTATTGACATTTTCACATATTATAGGCAAGAATATCTACCATTTATTATTAATGAAGAATTTAATAAATATAAAAATAATCAAATTAAATTAAAATTTTTAATTAAAAAAAAATTAAATAAATATTTCAATTCTCTTAAAAATTATCGCAATAACTTCCATTTTCTCAAATATAATTTCAAAGTATTTAAGGAAACTTCCAAAAAACCCTTAAATGATTGTCATAATGACTATTTAAAGAACTATTATTTCAATTCTCTTAAAAATTATCGCAATAACTTCCATTTTCTCAAATATAATTTCAAAGTATTTAAGGAAACTTCCAAAAAACCCTTAAATAATTTTCATAATGACTATTTAAAGAACTATTATTTTAATTCTCTTAAAAATTATCGTAATAACTTCCATTTTCTCAAATATAATTTCAAAGTATTTAAGGAAAACTATGAGAAATCTTTAAATAATTGTCATAATGACTATTTAAAGAACTATTATTTCAATTCTCTTAAAAATTATCGCAATAACTTCCATTTTCTCAAATATAATTTCAAAGTATTTAAGGAAAACTATGAGAAATCTTTAAATAAAAAAATACATATATCTTATAATAATAATTCTTATTATAATGACCTTATTGATGTTTTTAATAAAAATCCTTTAAATACATCAAAAACTACTGGAACACAAACAGAACAACAACAACCAATAATTAATTACTCCTTATTATTTGCAATTATATTAAATGATTATACAAATCTTATTGGAGATTATAATGATTTAATTATATCATTATTAAAATATTAAATATTTTTTATTTTTATAATTTAATAGACATATTTTTATGCCAACAGGATTTACAGGAACTAATGCTAATGTAGGATTTTCAGGTGGAAATAGTCTTGGACTGAATGAATTATCAATACTAATAGGTAAAGGTAGAAATATAAAAGAACTTGATTATAATAATATAACTGTTAATCCTCTCCTATTTGAATCTCCTTTATTAACAACTAAAAATATTGCAGGTTCTAATATTGTTTCAATTGAAGATGGCGTATTTATTACATCTAATGAAGTTATTAATAATTATCAAAAAAATTTAATTCCTTCTTCAGGTATTATTATTGATGATAATAATAATATTTCTGTTGATTTAAATTTAACTGGATGGTATAATGATTATATTAATAATAATATCTATACTTATTCAAATATTGGTATTGGTATAGAAAATCCACTCGCAAATATTCATATTAAAAATGATAATGCATCCTTTATTATTGATAATAATTATAATAATTTTAATTTTAATTATAATCATTATAATTATTTTGTTTTTGCAAATTATTCCTCTAATAATGATGAATATATAGAACAATTTAAAATTCATAAAAATGCAAAATCAAATTCAATCATTATTAATGAAAATAATTTTATTGATATTAATTCAAATATTAATATTTATGGCAATTCCTATTTATCATCAAACATTTTTATCAATAATTCATATATAACCGATTGGTTAATTGATAATGGTCTAACAACATCCAATTATGTAAATGAAAAAATAATAACTAAACCTGATACTATTTTAAGAGGTATAGGTAAAGAAATAAAACAATTAGATTATAATAATATTACATCTAATAAATTAAATTTTTTACCACCATTTAGTATTGATGATAGTAATAATATTAGTATTGATTTAAATGTTACTGGAGGATGGACTAAAAATAATATAACCTCAAATATCTATTCAACAGGTTCTAAAATAGGTATTGGTATTTTAAACCCTATGGCAAATTTACACATTGGAACAATGCAATATTCAACTGATAATTTAAATGATAATAATGGTTCTTTAATTATCTCAAGAACTTCACAAATTTCAAATAGAAATTTTAAATTTGGTTATGATACTAATTTTAATTTTATTCTAGGTGATGTTTCAATTACTAATAATTGGACTTCTCGCATTGTCTTTAATAATAATAGTACTATCAATATTAATAATAATATCATCATTAATGGGTCTATATCATTAAATACTTTCAATATTAATTATAATACTTCAACATCCAATTTTATTTTAGGTCCAAATCTATTATTTATTAATAATTCTGGCACAATAGGTATTGGTACATTACCCAATAGTCTATATAAACTAATTATTGATGGTGATACAAAAATAAACTCAAATTTAGATGTTATTAATATTAATGCTAATAATACCTCTTTTAGTAATCTCCTTTGCTATAATATTATTGAATCTAAGGCAAATATTATATCCCCATTTCTTAATATTACAAATTTATTATCCTCTCGTACCTTAAATAATACTGGTATTATTACAACAAATACTCTTAATTCTACTACTATTACAAATAAAAATTTAATTACTACAACAGATATTAATTGCACTAATAATATTAATGGGAATACTATTAATTTAACCTCAGCAACTATTACTGGTTCTATTAATGCCCCATTAATTACCACTTCTAATATTAATTCTACTTTTATTAATTCAACAACTAGTATTAATACAAATATTATTAATTCTACTAATATTACTACTACCAATATTAATGTTAAAAATAATATTAATTGTGATAATACTATTAATGCTAATTATATAAGAACAATTATATTTAATGCCAGTGATAATATTACAACATATATATTAAATGCTACATTGGCAAATTTAGCAAATTTATCTGCAACAAATACTATTACATCTTTAAATATAAACTGTACTAATACCTTTACTGGTACTACTATTACTACAAATACATTAACTGCAAATACTATTAATAGTCCTCTTATAACATCAACATCAACTTTAACAGCAAATACAATAAATGCAATATCATTATCAACATCCGGCAATATTACAAATTCGGGAACTATTACAGGTAATACACTAATTATAAATAATTTTACCTGTTTTAATAATGTTGGTATTGGAACAGCAATAGCAAGAGGTACATTACATTTAACAAGTAGAAATAGAATAAACAGTAGTCTTATTTTTACAAATACTAATGATATATCTATTAAAATTGGTTATAATGTTGATAATTTTACTATAGGTACATATAATATTAATAATGATATATGGAATAATCAATTAGTGATTAATTCATCAGCACCAGCAAATTCTATTAATATTAATTCATTGGGAAATATTGGTATTGGTACAGCAAATACTAATAATAATTATAAAATGATTATTAACGGAAATATTAATGCTGATAATCTTTATAAAAATGGTGAAGAACTATCAACATTAAATTATGTTAATCAACAATTTATTACTAATTTAGCACCCTATTTATTAATAACTACTGCTAATAATAATTATTATAAAAATACAGAAGTTAATTCTCTAATTACTTCTACAGCAAGTACTATTCAAAATAATATTGCTAGTTCATTTCAATATGAAAATAATATTTATTCATCTGAAAATAGATTACCAGCAGCATCTACATTAAAAAATGAAACAATTGACACAAATTCAGGAAATTATTATAGTGGTGTTATATCAGGATTTAAAATAGTTTTTCAAGAAGAAAAATTATTAGATAATAATTCAATTGCTAATATTTTATATGAACTATATTCATCAAGTGGTGATAAAAATAAATCATATTTATTTACATATACATCAATAAATCCAATTAATGTTATTAATTGGGCAGAATATACATATTCTGCAAGTGGATTATTTGATAGTGTAAATAAAAGTTATGCTAATCCTAGTTTTTCTAATAATTTTTATAATTTACCCTCAAAATTATTAGAAACTGAAATTAATACAGATTTTAATAGATATATTACTGCTATTGGTGGAATTAATAATTATAGAGGTGAATATTTAATTTTTAAAGTTAATCAATTATTTACTCTCAAAAGATTTAGATTTTATGTAAGAAAATTATCAGAAAATGATAATATATCTTATGGTCCTGGTACTTGGTTATGTTATGGTTCAAAAAATGGTATTGACTGGACATATATTAATATAGCATCAAATCCATCAAAACGATTAACACCTATAGCATATATTTATGATAATATTAATAATACTAATACTACTACAGCATATTATGAGAAAAGTTTTAATGATAATAATTTAGAATTTAATTTTATTGGATTTATATTTCAAAGTTTAGTTGATTATGCATTAGCTCAATATAGAACATTAAGTTTAACTCGTATTGAAATTTTTGGAAAATTTAAAATTAATCCAGTATATATATCTTCAAATATTTTTAATAATACCATTCAAAATTATGCACCACTTAATTTAGTAAATGCAAAATTAGATAAAAATATTAATTTTGTATATCCTCTTGAATTTGTTAATAATTCTATTTCTTTAAATTCAAATTTTATTTTTGCTGGTTTAAGTGGAGGTACTGATATTGAATATATTCTCACAAATTATATATCAAGTTATACTAATGTTTGGAAAAGTGATATTAATAATCCTCTAAACTATTATTATAATAATGGGTGTATTGGTATTGGTACTGCTAATGTTAATATTAGTAATATTGCTAATCTCAAATTAGATATTAATGGAATAATAAAAACTAAAAAAATTATTTCAGATTCCTTCACTGGTAATGGTGATGAACTTACAAATATTAATTATAATAATCTTATTAATAAACCTGATTTGCGAAATCTTTATAATTGGAATAATTATACTGTTAATGATATTACTAATTGTTATTCTGTTTTTAATGGTAATATTGGCATAGGTCAAATATATACATCCCCATTATTATATAAATTAAATGTTGAAGGTACAATTTATTCAACCGCAAATATTATTGGAATTAATTTTATTGAAAACGGAACAAATCTTATTAATAAATATTTAACTATTTCTTCTGCCTCCTTAAATTATTTTAGTAATATTGGTGGAACTATTTCTGGGTCTATTGGAATAGGAACTTCCGCAAATAGTTATAAATTAAATATTAATGGTAATCTTAATTCAACGACTATATTTGAAAATGGCATTAATATAAATGATAAATATTTATCAATTGTTAATGCTAATATTAATTATATCTCTAAATTTACTAAAGGAACTATCAATAATGATTTATTTATTACTGGTAATCTTGGTATAGGTACTGAATCATTATTTAATAATAATAAATTAACCATCTTTGGTTCCATTTATTCAACCTCTAATATTATTTCTAGTAATTTTACTGAAAATGGTATTAATCTTATTAATAAATATTTAACTATTTTTTATGCTTCCAATAATTATTTTAGCAATATTGGAGGCATTATTTCAAATTCTGTTGGTATTGGAACTAATCCTTCTAGTTCTCATTTATTAAATGTTAATGGTTCTATCTTTTCATCTAATAATATCATTTGTACTGGCGATTTTATTGAAAACGGTTCTAATCTAACTAATAAATATTTATCTATTTCTTATGCTTCCAATAATTACCTTTCTAATATTAATCCTATTATTACTGGAAATATTATTTGTAGCGGTAATATTACTGAAAATGGTCTTTTATTAGAAAATAAATATTTATCTCGTGATGTTAGTATTATTAATTGTAATATAGGTATTGGAACTAATCCTTCTAGTTCTCATAAATTAATTGTAAATGGTTCAATCTTTTCTTCCAATAATATCATTTGTACTGGTGATTTTATTGAAAACGGTTCTAATCTAAGTAATAAATATTTATCTATTTCTTATGCTTCCAATAATTACCTTTCTAATGTAAATCCTATTATTACTGGAAATATTATTTGTAGCGGTAATATTACTGAAAATGGTCTTTTATTAGAAAATAAATATTTATCTCGTGATGTTAGTATTATTAATTGTAATATAGGTATTGGAACTAATCCATCAAGTTCTTTTAAATTAAATGTAAATGGTTCAATCTTTTCCTCTAATAATATTATTTGTACTGGCGATTTTATTGAAAACGGTTCTAATCTAAGTAATAAATATTTATCTATTTCTTATGCTTCCAATAATTATCTTTCTAATGTCAATCCTATTATTACAGGTAATATTATTTGTAGTGGTAATATCACTGAAAAAGGTCTTTTATTAGAAAATAAATATTTATCTCGTGATGTTGGCATCATTAATTGTAATATAGGTATTGGAACTATTCCATCAAGTTCTTATAAATTAATTGTAAATGGTTCTATCTTTTCATCCAATAATATTTTTTGTACTGGTAATTTTA
>Ga0207934_1000091_pt1 | contig 15965 bp, 10 predicted proteins | sample LakMenE22Apr09ns_FD_150724 | JGI IMG/M metagenome (GOLD analysis project Ga0207934, IMG submission 150724) | Freshwater microbial communities from Lake Mendota, WI - 22APR2009 deep hole epilimnion (SPAdes) | ecosystem: Environmental > Aquatic > Freshwater > Lake > Epilimnion/Euphotic zone ... | reverse complement strand
ATGTTTGACCATGCGCCGTCGTCCCGTGTTGTAGTTGGCATAATTTGAGAACCCCTCCTTGCTATTGCCTTCGGTTGCGTTGGTTGCGTTGGTTGCGTTGGTTGCGTTGGTTGCGTTGGTTGCGTTGGTTGCCTTGGTTGCCTTGGTTTGCATCGTGTACAACAATGCAATCATGGCTAAAGAAATTATCCCGAGCAGAACAAGGGTGTACGACATTGTCAACAAATAACCTAAAATTGTCAATAATATGATCATGCGGCTGATGGCATTCAGTTTGGCCTCGCGGGGCATGTCGGATGTCGGAACTATTTGCGTGATGCCTGCATTATTGAACAACACGGTTGGGTCATTCCCCCAAAATGCAGTCATGGTCCGAATACGTTTATATATAAAAATGAACTATTATTTTATATATATTGTTAGATTTCTTTATTTGTCTTTGTCATTCTTATTTTTTGTTCTTCTTCTTTTTTTTGGTGCTGGTGGTTGCGGAATCGTCAACCGCGGGACTTGCAGTTGCATTTGCATTTGCAGCGGGAGCGCATCTGGGCGTGCGCTCCACCTTCTCGCCCGTGCTAAACACCAACGGCTTGGCCTGAGCAGCCGCAGCCGCTTTCTGCGCTTCCGCCTTGCGCTGCTCCAGCTTCTGCTGCATGCGCTCCCGGGTCTGCGCCATTTTCATGTTCTGGTTCAAGTGGCTCTGCATGGCGCCCATGTTTAATTTGCCACCCTTGCCACCGAGACCCATGCTGGCGGCCATCTTTGCAATGTCGCCCATGTCGCCCATGTCACCCATGCCGCTCATGCCACCCATCTTTTTCAGCAAATCGGACATGTTGTTTACGCCCGGCATTTTCTTCATTTTATTCATCAACTCGCTGGCCTCCTGCATGATCTCGCTCTCTTTAATCTCCCCCGATTTCAGCTTGGCGTCCAACTTCTGTCCCACGCTCTTCACAATGCCCATGAGCTTGCCCGGGTTCTTGAACAAGTTTTGAAACACGGACTGCGCCGATGCTTCATCTTCCGGATTCAGGTTCAGCTCGGCCGCGGTTTCCTCTGCGATTTCTTTGGCCAGGTTGCCGATTTTGCCGCCCAGCAGCCCGCTCAAATGCTCGTGCATGGAGTTCGGATCAAACGTGCCAGGCGAGAATGGGGGGGAGCTCTCTTTGTCATTGGTTCCAGCAGCCGATTCTGCTGCGGCTCCTGCCTCTTTGGCGTCGCCCCCCTCCTCCTTGAACATGTCCTGCATCTGCTGCATCACTTCTCCCAGCTTGGATTTCAGCACGCTCTCGTCAATGGCCTCAAACAGCTTGGCGGCGTCGCCGAACGTGGACGTGTCCGACAAGTCCGATACCACCGAAAACATGACCAGCTGCAGGTACTTCCAGATGGCTTCTTTTGTTGCGTCGCTCACGTCGGGCGTTTCCCATAAAGCCTTGAAATTCAGACCGGGCAGCAGCTCAATGGGCTCGGCAAACAGCACGGTGTCGTTGCGGTACAGAATGTTGAAGAACTGGGGCGCGTACGTGCGCTTGCAGTGTTTGAACACTTCCACCGTGTCCATGTTGTAGACCGCGGCACACGCATCGCTGTGCTCGGGAAACACGGTGGCAATGTCGGCCACGAAATCGGAGATGATCTTCTTAAACTCGGGCGCAGGTTGGGAGTTCATGGCTATTTTGCATTCATTTAAATACTTTCGTTTAAATCAATATCTGCGCATAATGATTTATCATGTCGTGTTATTTATGAATTTATGAATATGTGATCGCAGTGCGTCAATTTGTGATAGGTTTTTATTCCTACGCATTGATGGGCACTGGTGGTATTAATAATGCATCTAATATTTTACTGAAACTCATTCCATTTCGCAGTGCAGCTTTGCCAGCTTCGTCAAATTCTGAATGTACTTCATGGACTTGGCTTGGTTGTCGGCGCCCATCTCTCGCACCGGGCCGCGCAGCGTGTCCACCCGCTGCATGACCGTATTTCCCATGTACTCCAGGTCCTGTGTGTAATCCTTCTCCAGGAAGAACCCGATGTCCCCCTTATCTATTTGGGCATGGTACGGCTCAACTATGCACGTGACCCATGCATTCATCAAAATGCGCGGGTTCGTCTTCTTAATAAGGAACAACGCCGTTTTGGCCGAGTCAATGTCCGCGTTGTCGGGAAACACGCTGTGAACGTCCTCCACAAAATCGGTGAACTGGTTCAAAAACGCTTTCATGACGATTGACTTATCAGACATGGCCATATTGTAGGTATATATATATGTGTATCTATATATGCATGTATGCATTATTGTCTACATAATTTTAAATGCATTTTACTTGAAATGCATTTAAACCTTTCACCAATTGTTCCATTTCATCTGCGATGTTGTTGCTGTTGCTGTTGTTGCTGTTGCTGTTGTTGCTGTTGCTGTTGTTGTTGTTGTTGTTGTTGCTGTTGTGGTAGGTGTTGCTGTTGGAAGCCGGATTGTCCTTGTTGGTGTTGACCTTGTTGTCCCTGTGACTGCATGATTTGCGCATTTCTCTCCTTTTCCAGCTTCTCAAGCGTGACATCGGGTCCGATGCGCGCTTGCTTCTCCTCAATGGCGGGGCATTCAATGGTTTGGTTGAAGTCAATGGTGGCGTAGTTGTACAGCTGGCGCAAGCCGCCGCTGCCCTTTGCCGACAAGTCGTCGCTGCTCTGATCCAAAAAGCTGTAATTGTCGGATATCACGCCGAACCCGCCCATGAACTCGCTGCCGGTGGAAAACGGGGACGGCTCTCCGTTGAACCCAGTGGCAATGTTGTTTTGTTGCACGTCCAGCGGTTTCAGGTGGTTCGTGATTTGGTCGCCGTAAAGCACCGCGTGGTTCTGATTTAGAAGAAGCAGCGCCGGCACCCGGTTCACGTGCGGCGGCAGAATGATTTGCTGCCCGTCTTCCATGACAATGTACCATGCGCCGTTCTCCCCCTTCACGCGCGTGTCAATGCACATGTAATGAATCCCTTCCTTAATTTTGCTCTTGGCCAGTCGCTGCAAGAGAGATTTAGACTTGTCGCAAAAATTACTGTAATAAAGAATGCTACTCATGTTGGCGTTTTAACATACATGCATGTTAATATTTCAATTATTTTAACTCATTTTCATTGCAATTTAGTATAATTAAATCATTGTTTTTATAATATGCATTGATGTTATACAACCTTGCCACACATTGTCGCAATTCCAAATCAGGCGAATGAAATTAAATGGTGCCCGCAAGGACATTAACGGATGGATTTATCTCTCCATCTATGGTGAGCCATACAAGCGCGGATACGCGCACGGCCATTTGGTCGCGCCGGAACTGGCCCAAATCATGAAGATGTTGGAGTTTTTCTTGTATGAAGAATACGGCCGCACGTTTGCGTTCTTCTGTGAAGTGGCGGATGACTTCTTTCGCCCGCAGATAGAGGCGCACTTCCCGGAGTTTTATGAAGAGATGCGCGGCATCGCCGACGGCGCCAAGCAGCCGCTGCGCAACATCGTGTTTTGGAACTGCTTTGTCAGTTTTGACTACATGTTTGCCCATTTGTCGGACGTGCTAAATGAGCCGCACAACATGCATTTAAAGGCCAAGGCCATTTATGCCGATTTTACAAGCGAATGCGGTAATAAAAAGGCGAGCGGCGGTCTTGAAGGCGGGGCCGCGGACCGGTGCAGCGCTTTTATTGCGGTGGGCGATTACACGACCGACGGCGCCATCGTGTGCGCGCACAACTCGTTTGACAACTACATCAACGGGCAGTACTCGTGCGTGATCATGGACCTGCGCCCGAGCAGCGGGCACCGCATCCTCATGCAGTCGTTCCCTGGCGGCATTCATTCGGGGACGGACGTGTTTGTCACGAGCCGGGGGCTGTTTGGAACGGAGACCACGATGGGCGGCTTCAACGCCTACGAAAACAAGGACCCCGTGTGCTGCCGCATTCGGCGCGCCATGCAGTACGGCGATTCGCTGGACGATTACGTGGCGATGCTGACCGAAGGCAACTCTGGCGACTACGCCAACGCGTGGCTGTTTGGCGACACGCGCACGAACGAAATCATGCGGCTTGAATTAGGGCTAAAATACGTGAACGTGGAGCGCACCAAGAACGGCTACTTCATCGGGTTCAACGTGGCGTACGACCCGCGCATCCGGAACCTGGAATCGTCCAACACGGGGTGGGACGACTTGCGCCGCCACCAGGGCGCGCGCCGGGTGCGCCTGCAACAACTGATGGAGGAGCACAAGGGGCGCCTGGACGTGGAAACCGCCAAGCGGCTCATCGGTGATCATTATGACGTGTATTTGAACAAGATCAACCCGTGCTCGCGCACGACGTGCTCGCACTACGAGCTGGACGCGCGCGAATTCATGTCGCAGGCCGACCGCCCGAAACCGTTCCAGCCGCGCGGGGCGGTGGACGGCATGGCGATTGACACTGCCACGGCCAAGCGCATGCAGCTGTGGGGGCGCTGGGGCAGCTCGTGTGGCACGGGGTTCTACAAGGACGCATTTTGCGATCGCAACATGATTTGGGACACGTACCGCCCCTATCTCCACGACCGACCGCCGCAGCCGTGGACGCTGTTTGGTCTGAACCAAGCGCGAACTTACGCCCACACCCGCACCAACCGCACCAACCACAGAAACCACATGCGACGAGCTTCCGCGGGTGTGACCCGAAAAATTGCATCACGCAGATGAAGCCATTGAATGCGTGCATTAAAAAACATTGATTCATATTGCGAAGACAGATTTAAACACTTGCACTTATACACAAGTATTTAATACAAGTATTTAATACAATCATTTTAATAAATGCAATCCAATGGTCTGGATGATTTGCTCACCCTCGTCAAGCAGCTGCACGCCAAATACGCGGGGGACGAGTTCATGTTGGGGAAACTGGCAGCGCACATTGCTCAGCTGCCGGCAGCAATGGATGCCGTGAATCAAGCGCGCGACGATAAGGAGCAGCGCCGGCAAACGCTGGTGACCGCGTCGGACGAGTTCATTGAAACGTTTTTAAACGAGTCGCCGCACTACTATTACAACGCGAATGTGGAGCTGTTTTTTGTGTATGACGCGGATGCCGAATGCAATTACAGCGTCATCAATGAGGACGACATTCTGCACCCCATACTCACGCAAATCAGCGGCAACCGGGAACTCATGCCGTGGAAATACAAAATCAAAAACCAGGTGCTGCGCCGTATCAAGGACCGCAACCTGCTGTCGTCCATTCCGGAATCGCAGACCATTCAGCGCACGCTGAACATGCTGTGTCCCACGCTGTTTCGGACGCGTGACTGTGCTAAATATTTTCTCACGGTGATTGGGGACGTCATTTTGAAGAAGACGGGGTCGTCAACGAGCGATGGCTTGGTGGAGCCGATTTACATTGCCACGCCCAAGGCGCGCCAATTCATAAAGGGGCTCAGTCAAGAATGCAATACGCTGTTTGGAACATCATTGCTGTCCGCCTTCAAATTCAAATTTTACGAGTATGCCTTCAGCGACTGTCGGTTGATGGACATGAACGACATTGCGATGGATGCCTTTTCGCCCCCGTTTAAGCACCGACTGATTGACCTCTTTTGCGTGGCGGCGCACTATTCACAGCGGTATGAAAATGCGGAAGCGTTTTTGAACACGCAGTGCAAGGACACCGTCACGCATCAACGAGTGCTGTATTTGAAACACCACCCCGAAGACGCGCTCATTGCCAAGTTTGTGGCGACATGTGAGCCGTCGCCGCAAAGCAACATGAGCATCTCGTGGAAAAACATGATGTATTTGTGGAAGGTGTTCATTGAAGAAGAGAGAATTCCGAACGTGTTTTTTGCGCAAGCACTGAAGACGCGGCTCGTTGAACATTTATCCAATTATTCAGAAACAACGGATTCGTTTTTGCAGCTCACGAGCAAGCACCTGCCACTGGTGACGCGATTCAAGGATTTTTGGACGCAGACCATCACCGTGAACCCAAATGACGAATGCGAATTGGAAATTGACGAATTCACGGCCCTGTTCAAGCAGCACCATCACCACCAACTGCAGCAAGTGGCGCAGCCGTCGCCACAATTGCAGAGCCACAATCACACGGATGCCGCATTTTTAGGGCTGATCCGTCATTTTTATCCGGACGTGGCCATTGAAAATGATAAGTATTTGATGCACGTGAGCTGTGCGCTGTGGGACAAGCGGGGGGATGTGCTGTCCGCCATACATGAACACGCGGCTTCAACGACGATGCAGCCCGCGCCTTACAAGGCATACGAATTCTACTGCCAACAGCAGCGATTAAAATGCAAAACCAATGCCGCTGCCGGACTGCATCATTTGATTGTGAGCAAGAAGTATTTTGAAAAAATATACAACGAGAATAAATTTTAGATATATAATGTAAGTGATTTATAGTTTGTGATTTGGTTTAGGGATAGTTCACATTGAAAATGTCTACAGCTAATCCATTTGCTCTTAGTGCTGATGCAGATGATGTGCCTAATGATGCAGTTGTTGTGCCTAATGAGCCTAATGATGCAGTTGTTGCGCCAGTTGTTGTGCCTAATGAGCCTAATGATGCAGTTGTTGCGCCAGTTGTTGCGCCTGATGCAAATGCAGTTATAAATGCGAATGCAGATGTGACTGATGCGAATGCAGTTATAAATGCTGATGCAGTGGTTGATGCAGCTGTTGTGCCTAATGAGCCTAATGATGCAGTTGTTGCGCCTGATGCGAATGCGGATGCAACTGTAGAAGCAGCAGTTATTGTGCCTGTTGTTGCGCCTGTTGCAAATGCAGCTGTGCCTAATGATGCAGATGCAGATGGTCCAATGGCACAATTGGAACAATTGACCAAAGACATTTCATTTAAAAGCCAACAGAAAGCAAATGAGGTGAGGAAGGAGGTGGAAGCTGGACTGCAGGCATTCAATGGCATTCAAGATGCATGTAAAATCATATATGATGCCATTAGCAGCGTGGATGCAATTCAGAGTGGCCTGAGTGATAACTCACTTAAATTGCATTCAAATCCCAGCATTGGGTTGTTGGCGGATTTCGTTCCGCACTGCAAACTGTTGGTTTCTGCAAATGGAATTGACGCTGAACCCATTGTCACCGCAGTTAAAACGGTGTTTGGAACATTGATTGCAGACTCGCGGTTTCAGAGTCCATCCTACAAAACCATTACGGTGGAAGAAGCGCTTATTGGCAACATCGGAACCCAAATTTCTCTCGTTTTAAGAATTGGGGAAGTGTTCAATGTTCCCGTGTTCACAACGTATGTCATTCGCAACGTGTTTGACAATAAAGTGTTTGATTCGGATGAAGTCGTCGCCCTCACCATTGCACACAATTCAAAAACCATTGCAAACTGTAGCCGATTGGATTTTATGCTGGAGCTGTTATTGCATGCGACAACACCCACACCATACGATGAAGTGAATGTGCTGATTGCTCACATCACGGACACATTGTTTGTTTCAAAATTCGGTGACTCAAATCCCAATGCGGTCATTGCATCGGAGTGCGCAAAGTTGTTTGCGTTGATCCTGCCGGAGGCGAATGCCACGGCGAACCCCATGTTAATAAAAACCGTGCTCATTGCAATCATCCAGAATCCCGCAATTAAAACCGCTAATGGCAAACAGTTCGCGGACATATTTCCAAGCGGACAGTACATCAAATACTTTGGGGAGGTTGCATATCGTGCAACCCCCGTCGCACAAGACCAGGGTCCAATAATGATTGACAATGAACAAATGGGATTGAGTGGAGCACCATCACCAAGCAGCAGTGCGCCAGAAGGCGACGCACCGGGTTCAAAAGAAGAAGATGAAGCAGCCGCTCGTCGCATGCGCATGATGGGGACACCTCATCCGCTTACGCGAACCGAAATCATTGTCGCTGCTCTCACGGCGGTGAATGCGGCAATGGGTTCCCGATCAAATATTGTGGCAGCCGGAGGTGCGGCGGTGTCTTATTACATCAAGGATTTCGTGAAGGGCATGGAGGCGGATGAATTTGCATCAATCATTGCAGAATCGGACCTTGATTTGGAAGCCCTGAAACAGGGTTGCGGCAACATTCGGATGAACGACATTGATTGTTTTGTTTTTGGCGAAGTGTCGCGCCAATTTTTATTGATGTTTTCTCTCTACATGATGATTCTATATGCCAATTTTTATGAACGTCCCCAGCAGTTGTGGCGTTACGGCGCGATGAGTCAAGACACCAGCATTCAATTTAATCTTTCACCGGCATCACCGGAGAATGTCCAGCTGTTCATGTATGGCAATAACCACAGCGATGCAAACACCAAACTCATTGGCAAACGATTGAAAAAAAACCCAAACGTGCAACTGGTGTCGCAAGAAACCATGTGTTTCTCTCAACTGGTGAATCCGACATGTGACAATGGATGCACTGTGGACGGATACTACGTGCAGCCGATTGATTTGGTGATAAAGCAACTTGACGATTTTGGTGTTTTGTATGAGTCTCTTTACCCCAAGGACGAGGGTCATGATGATAAACCCGACCTAACAGCACTGTTGGAAGGCCAGTATTCAACCGGCGCCAACAACATGGTTTCAATGAAAACCACAATGCTGGACCTCATTTGCATTTTTTGCAATGAAGACAAGGCCCTGTTTATCCGCATTTTCATGGCCCGCAAAAACCCGAAAGACTTTGCCCGGTTGCGCGTGTTCATTGAGATTTATTTGCTGCAGCTGCTGCGAAAAAATGATGACATCTTTTTGGCGCACAAGGTCGAGCTGATTCGCGAAATTGTCCAGCTGCGGGACATGATGCAGATGTTGAATGAGAAATATTATTTGGAACAAGGCAACATTGCAGCGGTCCAGGCGGAAATTGCACCCCAACTAAACACCGACCGAATCGCTTTTTTGCAGCTGCTGCGCAGCATTGGGCGGAAGATAGTGCTTATTCCGGACCCATTGGACAATGCAATTCCTGCAACATTCCGCAAAGAAACAGGCATGAACACAATCATGTTTTTCAATTCAATTCCGAATACTCAAATAAAATATCCGTTTGACATGATGGACCACATGACTCAGTTTTGCGGAATTTTTCGCGCACAAGGACAAATCCAGGACGCGCAACAATCGCTAGATGCGTATTCCGAATGGCTGAATGGCGTGACTTCACACCTCAGATTCAATGAAGAATCACAATCATTTTTCCGAGAGAAATTAGGGATAATATTGGACAACGGAGACGGCAATCTTGAGATTGATTTCAAGGACATGCCGGTTAGGTCGCCCTTGATGCTGCAGTTGCTAAATGAATTGAGGATGATTAAATTCAACAGTGGATGTTTTCTTAGATATAAACTACTTATGAGTAATTTGTTGACACCATTGAAAAATGCACAAAAAACGAGTAAACCCAATGCAATTTATGTGGGGGTTAGAACCAATCCCAATGGATTGTATGACTTGGCCACCAAGTTACTGTTTCCACAATTTGCAAAGGCATTGTTGATGGGCAATAAAAAAATGAATGAATTGCCTCCCCACATAAAAGAACTCGTGGAAGAGTTGGACCGCGAAAGCAAAAAGCGACCGAATGAGGTCATGTTTGATGATGCGGTCAATGAAGAAATTGGACGCATTCTGTTGGATTATGCAGCCAATGTTACTGAGACACAGTTGCAAACTCGTGGTGGGTCCACGCGAAAATGTAAAAGAAAACATAATTTGAATTCAAAGACGCGTTCTAAACCGGAATTGATAAACGGAAAGAAGCGTAGCACCCGGAAGAAATGCAAGGCAAGCAACCCTATGTGTAAACGCACTCGCAGGGGTCTGCAATGAATGTGTGAAAAATGAATTGACATCATTGAATGTATTCAATTCATTTTAAAAATGGCATTTGACCGACGCAAGTTATTTGCGCTTAATGCTTGCGGCTCTTCGTCTTCCTAAGGTCGGAGATGCGAACGGCGCCGAACTTGCCCTTCTTGGCGGTCCAGCCGTGCTTTGCTAAACGCTTCTCCCGCTTGGCGGTTGCGTGCTTCTTGGCGCTGACAATGCGGCCGTTCTTGTTCATGAGCAGCTTCTCCTTGGTGAGACCCGGGGTGCCGTCGGTCTTGTACGCGGTGCCATGAAACACCTGGGCGCGAGATCCGCGAATGAATTCGTACTTCTTGCCGTGGATGTGATAAAGGCCGTCCTCCGAACGCGTGTAGTTTCTTCCCATTATGATTTAATTGGTTTTGGTATTATAGTTTAGCGAAAGAAAAAAAAAGAAGGTGTAATTGATTTTTTTTTGGAATAGTTTTAGCAAAACAAAATCAATTGAATTGATTCCGTACAGGCTGTCCATAACCTGCTGGGGCACCTGTCCAGCTTTTATAAACATTTGTCGGACGATTGGCCGGCGTAAAACAATCGTTGCGCTGTGCTGTTGCAGTCCGAATGATTGTGCTAAACACTTTGAAGTTTACCACGATGGGAATAACTTCGCCGCCGCTGCCCGTTTCCACCAACTTCTTATTAATTGGTTGATAACACCGACATTTAAACAATGAATAGTAATTGTAACTTGACATTTATTTTTATCTATTTATATGATGTAACCACAAAATAACTATAATGGCATCAGCAAGCGGAGCCACAAGAAATAAATTAAAATAAATAAAAAAATTGAAGCAATTTAAAGCGAATAAATGAATGTTATGCATCCCTTTATTTTACAAAGACAATGGCCTCATCAACCGAATCATCTCTATCCAGCAAGTATCAGAAAATGACGGACATGGAGCACATTCTCAAGAAGCCCGACACCTACATTGGTTCCGTCCAGATGACCGAATGCACCGAATACACGGCACTAATGAACTCAGGAATAAGCGCAGCGACTGGCACAGAGACAAGTATCGGCTTGGCGACATTCTCGCACATCCCCGCGCTCTACAAGCTGGTAGACGAGGGTCTCGTCAATATGCGCGACCATGTCATCCGTCAGGCGCAGGCAATCAAGGACAGCAAGCCCGATGCGCTCCCCGTCACGTCCATTGAAGTGGAGGTGGACGCCGCAACCGGAACAATCACAATGACCAACGACGGCAACGGCATTGACATCGCGCAGCACCCCGAGCACAAGATGTGGATTCCCGAGATGATTTTCGGGCACCTGCGCACCTCCACCAATTACGCCGAGGATAAGAAGGAGAAAATCGTCGGCGGAAAGAACGGCTTCGGATTCAAGCTCGTGCTCGTGTGGTCCACGTGGGGCTCCGTGGAAACCGTGGATCACGTGCGTGGTCTGAAGTATGTACAGGAATTCAAGGCGAATTTGACCGAGATTTGCGCGCCCAAAATCACCAAATGTGCCAGCAAAAAACCGTATACGCGCATCTCGTTCCGCCCCGATTACGCGCGCCTCGGCATTGCCGGTCTTAGTCCCGATATGACAGCGCTCTTCACGAAGCGAGTGTATGACATCGCCGCTGTGACTGACCGCAGCATTCGCGTCAAGTATAACGGCACCGTCGTGCCAGTGAAAGATTTCAAGCAGTATATTGGCCTCTACATTCGCCCCGATGTGAAGCGCGTGTATGAGGCGCCCTCAGACCGCTGGGAATACGCCGTGTGCCTGACCAACACGGACGAGTTCGGGCACGTGTCATTCGTGAACGGCATTTGCACGTCCAAAGGCGGCAAGCACGTGGAATACATCATGGGCCAGCTGCTGCGAAAGCTGGCGGCGTTTATCAAGACCAAGAAGAAGGTGGACGTGAAGCCGGCGACCATCAAGGAGCAGCTCACGCTGTTCTTGCGCTGCGACGTGGAGAACCCCGCGTTTTCCAGCCAGACGAAGGACGAGCTGACGACGACGAGCGCGAATTTCGGCTCGGCCTGCACCGTGAGCGACGAGTTCGTGGAAAAAGTGGCGAAGATGGGGGTCATGGATGCAGCCTGCGCCCTGACGGAAGTGAAGGAGGCAAAGGCGGCGAAGAAGACGGACGGCGCCAAGACGCGCACCATTCGCGGCATCCCGAAACTAATTGACGCCAATTTTGCGGGGACGGAGAAGTCGGGGCAGTGCACCATCATCTTTTGCGAGGGGGATTCGGCCAAGGCGGGCATTGTGTCGGGCCTGAGCAAGGAGGACCGCAACACCATTGGCGTGTATCCAGTCAAAGGCAAGTTCATGAACGTTCGCGGCGAGGCGGTCAAGCGCATTGCGGAAAACACGGAAATCGCGGAAATCAAGCGCATCTTAGGACTGGAGAACGGGCGCGAATACACGGCAGAAGATGTGGCCAAGCGGCTGCGATACGGTAAGGTGCTGTTCATGACGGACCAGGATTTGGACGGGTCGCACATCAAGGGCCTCGGCATCAACCTGTTTCAGAGCGAGTGGCCCACCCTGACGCACATCCCCGGGTTCATCGGGTTCATGAACACGCCGATTCTGAAGGCGCGCAAGGGCAACCAGGAGCGCTTATTCTATAACGAGGGCGAGTTTGAGGCGTGGAAAAGCGGTAATGCAAGCGGTGGAGCAGGACCAGTGGACGTCAGCACCTGGCATGTCAAGTACTACAAGGGTCTGGGCACCAGCACGGGGCGCGAATTCCGCGAGTACTTTGAGCACAAGAAGATCGTGGATTTCGCGCACACGGGCGAGCCGAGCGACGACGCGATTGACCTCGTGTTCAACAAGAAGCGCGCCGATGACCGCAAGCAGTGGCTGTCCACGTATAATCGCGCGGACCATCTGGACACCAGCCACAAGCAGGTGTCGTACGAGGATTTCATGACGCGCGAGATGAAGCACTTCTCCATCTACGACAACCAGCGCTCCATTGCAAACGGCATGGACGGCCTGAAAATCTCGCTGCGCAAAATCTTGTTTGCGGCGTTCAAGAAGGGCGGGCTCAAGACGGAAATCAAGGTGGCGCAGTTCAGCGGCTACGTGTCGGAGCACTCCGGATATCACCACGGCGAGGCCAGCTTGAACGCGGCCATTATCGGCATGGCGCAGAACTTCGTAGGCAGCAACAACATCAACCTGTTTGAACCCAATGGTCAGTTTGGGACTCGATTGAATTCGGGCAGAGACGCTGCTAGTGAAAGGTACATCTTTACGCAGCTGAACACAATCACGCGTTTAATTTACCGCGCGGAGGACGACGCCGTTCTGGAGTATCTGGACGACGACGGCCAGCTGGTGGAGCCCACATTTTACGCGCCGATCGTGCCCATGATTCTGATCAACGGCACGAAAGGCATCGGCACGGGGTTCAGCACGGACATCATGTGCCACAATCCGCTGCAAATAATTGACTACATTCAGGCAATGCTGCTGCAAAAGCCGGAAGCAGAATGGGGGCCAATTGAGCCGTATTACCGCGGGTTCAAAGGCACCATCACACCACTTTCCACTCCTGGTAAGTTCCTGATTCGCGGTCTGCACACCGTGGATGCCGCGAAGAAGCAGGTGCGCGTGACGGAACTCCCGGTTGGCCACTGGACGGAGGATTTCAAGAAGCACTTGGAGACACTCATTGAGTCCGGCGCGATCAAGGATTATGCCGACATGAGCACGGACACGGTGGTGGATTTCACGATCACGTTTCCGGCGACTGCCACGATGGACTCTGCGATAGTGGACCACGGATGCTGCACCGCGATTGAAAAGCTGCTGAAGCTTTACACGACGGAATCCACGAGCAACATGCACCTGTTTGACAGCCAGGACCAGTTGAAGAAGTACGGCAACGTGCGCGACATTGTGCGCGACTACTATGCGACGCGCCTATCCCTGTATGCGAAGCGCAAGGCGCACCAGCTGGGGGCCATGGCGGCGGAACTCCGTGTGCTCAGCAATAAGGCGCGTTACATTCAGGAACTGCTGGATGGAAGCATTGACCTGAGACGCAAGCGCGGCGACGAGCTGACAACCATGTTGCAGTCCAAGAGCTACGACGTCATGGAAAACGACGAGCATTACAAGTATCTGCTGAAGCTCCCGATGGACAGCGTGAGCGAGGAGAACGTGCAGAAGCTGCTGAAAGAGAAGGGGCAGAAGGAGTCATACCATGCGGCGTTGCAAAGCACTGGCATTGAGCAGCTGTGGCTGGCAGATTTGGCCGAACTGCGTGCAGAATATGTGAAACAGGAAGAAAAACGAGTGGCTGCTACTACTGCAACTGCAACAAGTGCTGCTGGTGCAGGGGGGAAAGCAAAGAAGGTGGTTGTTAAACCCAAGAAGGCGGCGGCATGAGCTGTTCTCAAACAAATCATGATACACAAACTCATGATGAACAATTTATAAAATATATACATTTTTTCCACATTAAAGCAGCGTGCGTTGAAACAAAAACCACACATCGTAATTGCCCCCCTCTTCTCGGCAAATGTGGAAATGGGATTGCGTGTCTTTTGAAAACACGCAATTTGCAATGATTTGTTGATCATCTTTTACGATGCGGCCTTGAGACAGTTGTTGGTGCAGCTTTGCGTCATAAATGGTCGCCCACCACTCCGCCTTGGTTTTGTGCAGCATGAAAAACCCGCCCGCAATGAAATTTAGGCGCGGGTTCAATGGCTGATTGGCATTGATGGTGCGGATGCAGTCACTAATTTGTGCCCAGTCATTGTTCACGCAGCCGTAATAAATTTTGCTGGGATTGAGCACCGCAATTTTGTCGGGATTGGGCCATCCGCGCAACTGCGACATGGACAAATCTCGCATGGGCCCCGCAGTCCGACATCGGAAATACCCAATGTCGCACCAGCCATAATATTCTGTGTCAAAATAGCGGTTTGAAACGGTTTCATGCACAAAGTGCACCTTTTCAGACCACAACGCGTTGACCCGCCAATCAACCAACCGGTTAATCAATGCATTTTTTTCGTGGTTTGAAATCCACAACTCCTTTAGAGCATAGTTGCGAAATGATTCAAACGGTTTTACAATGACGCGAATGCGCGGATTGACCGCAGCGTATCCGTGAAAATCAAACGCAGCGCATCCGGCATCGTCCGTGTAAACCACCAAATTGTAGGCGTGCACGTTGGACAGCATGTTGCGAATCCAGGCAGCATACACGCTGAAATCAAATTTGGCCTTGAATTGGTACCAGCATGTTGAAAATGTGATGGTTGCATTCAATGACATTGAAATGTGCCTTGATTGTTGTGTGAAATATATAATATAATATGTTATACGTAAAAACATTTAAATCCAAATCATTGGGATGTTTGCAGTTTATAAAAAGTTAACAAGTCCGGAAACCAGTCCCACACTGGGCCCTTCCAGAAGTCCGGATTCAAAACCGTTGAATGCTAATGTAAATGATGACAAAAAAATGGAACAGCAACCGCAGCAACCGCAGCAACCGCAGCAACCGCAATTATTGGGACCGCTTGACTCATTTTCATTGTGCAATTGTTGTAGCCCCCGGTTAAAGCTTCCGTCATCAAATGCCATGCCCATACAAGAACAATTAAAGGAACAATTGAAGGAACCATTGAATGAACCATTGAATGAACAATACGAATTCGGACACGCCACCCATTATAAACACAATTCCATCACACCTCGCCTGTTGCGCGATTTTGAATTAGAACCATGAACACCCATGCAATAAGCCACTTTCATTTTTTCATTATAAACCATCTATTCAACCCTTGCGTTTCATTGTAAACAAATTCACAATGAAAATGTTTGCAAATGTCCATCAACAATTCATCGTTGTAAACATAGTGATGCAGGGTTCTATTTTCAAAATTTTCCAAACTTCTTTTTGTGAATGAGGTCAAATCTCCCGCATGAGGATCCATTTTCAAATCATGTTTTCTTAAAATTTCAGGAAGTGTTGACAAATCATCCTCGTCCACATCCTTTTCATACTGTGACAACAATGTTGCAAATTTGGAATATTCCCGCTTGTGAT
>Ga0207934_1000088_pt1 | contig 16131 bp, 17 predicted proteins | sample LakMenE22Apr09ns_FD_150724 | JGI IMG/M metagenome (GOLD analysis project Ga0207934, IMG submission 150724) | Freshwater microbial communities from Lake Mendota, WI - 22APR2009 deep hole epilimnion (SPAdes) | ecosystem: Environmental > Aquatic > Freshwater > Lake > Epilimnion/Euphotic zone ... | reverse complement strand
CTTACGCTTTATTATCTGGTGATTCTTCTGTTTTAGAAGATCGTTGTCTTAATGGTTTAAAAGAAACTTACTCTTCTTTAGGAGTTCCAGCTAACTCTAACGCAAGAGCTGTTAGCATTATGAAAGCTTGTGCTGTTGCATTTGTTAACAATACAGCTTCTCAACGCAAACTTTCTACACCTCAAGGTGATTGCTCTGCTTTAGCAAGTGAAGTTGCTGGTTACTTCGACAAAGTTAGCTCTGCGATTGGTTAATTCAATTCACCATAAAAATGCTACCTTATGAGAATAAGGTAGCATTTTCTGTTTTAATGTAAGTTTAATAAGTATCTACTTTTTTTTATAAGACTTTTCTTTTTGTATAAGAGTACAATAAATTTAACCTCACACAAAACGTATATGAATCTTTTTCTTAAGTATTTAAAAAGTTCGTTAGATAATTTAGTATTTTTAGGATTATTTATTGGAGTTTTAGGCTATTGGGTTAACATTGCATTTCCTTCATTCAAGATTGGAAGTAAGATAGGTTTTTATAGCGTTCTGTCCTCTAACATATTTATTACAATTATTTTAACTTGGAGATGGATTGAGAGTGGATATTTTCCACTGAGTAATTTATATGAATCTTTACTATTTTTCACTTGGGGAATTACTTTTATAGCGTTATTACTAGAATCTTTTACCTCCTTAAATCTATTGGGTGCGATTATTACTCCATTATCAATGTTCATAGTTGGATTTGCTACACTTTCACTACCAGATGGAATGCAAAAAGCAGCTCCGCTAGTCCCAGCGTTGAAATCGAATTGGCTAATGATGCATGTAAGTATTATGATGTTTAGTTATTCAACACTTATTATTGGCTCTCTTCTATCAATAGTTTTTTTAATCTTAACTCGTGGAAGACAAGTTAATTTGAAAGGTAGTTCAGTTGGAAATATAACTATTCAAGAAAGTGGAATGTCTGAGATATTTGAAGTGCAATCCCAGGACTCTTATGATGGAGTTTTAAGGAAGAAACTAAATCTTTTAGAGAGTCTGGATAATCTCAGTTATAGGATTATAGGTTTAGGATTTCCACTTTTAACTATAGGGATAATCGCAGGTGCAGTATGGGCAAATGAAGCATGGGGATCATATTGGAGTTGGGATCCTAAAGAGACTTGGGCTCTTATAACATGGTTAGTATTTGCAGCCTACCTACATACAAGAATTACGAAATCATGGCAAGGAAAAGGACCTGCAGTTTTAGCCTCTTTAGGTTTTATAGTAGTTTGGATATGTTACTTAGGCGTAAACTTTTTAGGAAAAGGATTACATAGCTATGGATGGATTGCTTAATTTACTAATGTAAAATAAAAGATACATACAAATGATGCTTATAATGATTAAGTTGCATCATAGTAAAAAGTACTTTACAATAGATATATTATTATGTAAAAAATTAACTTTCTCTGACTAATCCAGACAGAATATGAACACAGAGTTATTACTATCCGTAGTTCCCCAAACAGCTATATGGTCTGCTAAAACGGCTTCCATAATGATTAGTTCAAATATCTTTTGCATTGTTGCAGGTAGATATGTAATCCAGGTTAAGGGGGTTGGAGCATCCCTTCCATTAACAGGATCATTTGCTAATTTTACCTTACCTGAATTACTAGCAAGTACAAGTCTTGGCCATATAGTAGGAAGTGGAGCTATATTGGGCTTTGCCTACTTAGGTTTATTAAGCTAAAAAGATTATTAGAAAAACAAGCATAACTTACTTAGTTTTTCTAATAATCTTTCTTTTTTATAACCGTTAGTAGGCTAATCCTAAACTTCTAGTAGTTTCTCCACCTAAATATACTCTAACTGACAAAAAATCAGTAGGACAAGCTGTTTCACATCTTTTACAACCTATACAATCTTCAGTTCTAGGTGCAGAAGCGATTTGTCCAGCTTTGCAGCCGTCCCAAGAAACCATCTCTAGCACATCACAAGGACAAGCTCTTACACATTGTGTACATCCAATACAAGTATCATAAATTTTAACGCTATGTGACATAATGAAGTTGATTAAATTTGATAGTTAATATCCTTTACTCTTTACTTTTGAACTAGTCATAGAAGTTTTAAACGATTATATTTATTATAAATTAATAGGAGCTGAAATTTAAAATTAGATAACAAAATTCACAATAAATTTTTAACTTTTAACATCTATATAAGTCAAACCTAAAGTTTTTTACTTCACAATTCTATGGATTTTTAAAAGCATATGAAAAAGAAAAAACAAAATATCCCTTCTCTGGAAGTTTTATACAAAACAGAAGAACTTTTAGATGCAGCGTCTAACAGGTATAGAATAACAGTTCAAGTAGCAAATAAAGCAAAAAGAAAAAGATACGAAGGGATCGATATTTTAGATGATTTTAAACTTAAGCCGGTAATTCGAGCTATTCTTGAAATAGCTGAGGAAATTAATCAACCTGAAATCATAAATGAATAACAATAAACAATTAAGATACTCTTACAATAGTTTATAAAAATATATTTAATTAAACTCATGTTTCAGACTCTTTTCGGTGACCCAAATGATAAAAGAATTCAACACTATTCGCAGACGATTAATGCTATAAATAAATTAGAAGAAAAAGTGAAGCATTTCACAGATTCAGAATTACAAAATCAGACAAACTTATTTATTCAACGTTTATCAGAAGGAGAAAACATAGAAACCTTCTTAGTTGAATCATTTGCTGTAGTTAGAGAAGCTTCTAAAAGAGTGCTTGGACTGAGACACTTTGATGTTCAGCTAATTGGTGGTCTTATACTTCATGAAGGTAAGATAGCTGAGATGAGAACTGGGGAAGGTAAAACATTGGTAGCTGTTTTACCAGCTTACGCTAATGCGCTTACAGGAAAAGGTGTTCACGTTGTAACTGTAAATGATTACCTAGCTTCCAGAGATGCGGAATATGTTGGCCAAGTGCATAAATTCCTTGGTCTAAGTGTAGGTCTGATTCAACAAAACATGACACAGTCAGAGCGCAAGATAAACTACTCAAAAGATATTACATACACTACGAATAGCGAGTTAGGTTTTGACTATTTGAGAGATAACATGGCTGTACAACTTCAAGATATAGTACAACGACCTTTTTATTTTTCTATTTTAGATGAAGTCGACTCGATCCTTATAGATGAGGCTAGAACACCACTTATTATTTCAGGTGCCGGAGAAACTCCTAATATAAAATACACGAAAGCAAATTCAGTTGCTCAATCACTTATAAGAGATATTCATTATGAAGTTGATGAGAAGGCTAAAAATATACTACTAACTGAAGAGGGTGTAATTCAATCCGAATTTCAGTTAAATGTTAGCGACTTGTACAATGTGGAAAACCCTTGGGCTCCTTATATATTTAATTCTATCAAAGCAAAAGAATTATTTATAAAAAATGTTCACTACATAGTTAAAGACGAAGAAGTATTAATTGTTGATGAATTTACAGGTAGGATTATGATTGGGCGAAGATGGAGTGATGGTCTACATCAAGCTATTGAAGCGAAGGAAGATACTACCATACAAAATGAAACCCAAACACTAGCTTCTATAACGTATCAGAATTTTTTTCTACTCTATCCAAAGCTATCTGGAATGACAGGGACTGCGAAAACAGAGGAAGTAGAGTTAGATAGAATTTATGGTTTGGAAGTAACATGTGTACCTACCCATAAAAAAATGATACGTGAAGACTTTTCTGATCTAGTGTATAAAAATCAATATGTTAAGTGGAAATCTATTGCGGATGAATGTTTAGATATTTATACTCTAGGACGCCCTATTTTGATTGGTACTACAAGTGTAGAAAAATCAGAACTATTAGCTTCCCTACTAGAAGAATATGGAATCCCACATAATTTATTAAATGCAAAACCTGAAAATTTAAAACGCGAAGCTGAAATTATAGCTCAAGCAGGGCGCAAAGGATCTGTAACAATTGCTACAAACATGGCAGGGCGAGGAACGGATATATTGTTAGGTGGAAATGTAAATTATATGGCAAGATCGACATTAAAACTTTTTTTAGACTCAATCTTTTTCAATTTGCCTATAGAAAAAACTCTAGATCCTGACTTAAAAAATTTATACACTTTTTTATCGTTAAAAGTAACAAATCCTCATTTATCCGAAGATGAGTTAAGTACATATTTATCCGTTGCTTGTGAAAAAACTTTCACCAATGATTCATTAACTATTCTTTTTAGAGCTACCTATAAAATTTTATTGGAAAAGTATAATAAAGATATTATTAATGAAAGAGAAGAAGTCATAAAATTGGGTGGGTTACATGTTATAGGTACTGAAAGACATGAATCTAGACGAATTGACAATCAACTAAGAGGTAGGTCAGGAAGACAAGGTGATCCAGGATCATCCAGGTTTTTTTTGAGTTTAGAGGATAATTTGTTAAGAATTTTTGGTGGTGACAGAATAGGAAAATTAATGGATTCGTTAAAAGTCGATGATGATATCCCAATTGAATCACTTTTATTAAGTAAAAGTTTAGAATCGGCTCAGAAGAAAGTTGAAGCATATTATTATGACGCTCGAAAACAACTTTTTGAATACGATGAAGTTTTAAATTACCAAAGGCAAGCTATTTATTCTGAAAGACGAAGAATTTTAGAGTCAGATAGTTTACGTAACTGGATAATACAGTATGCAGAAACAACTGTTTTAGATTACTTTAATGCTTATTTAGAAAAAGGTAATTTTTCATTAGAAGAACAAGATAAATTATTAATTAAGATCGAGAGTTTACTAGGACTTTCATCTGCTATAGATAGAGTGTCTTTTTCACAATATTCGATAAGTGAAATGCAAGAGGTATTAGTTAGATATACAAGGATCTCTTATGACTTAAAAGAAAGCCAAATTGATTTAATAGAAAATGGGCTAATGAGAGAGCTTGAAAGATCATTCTTATTACAAAAGATAGATTCAGCCTGGAAAGAACATTTGCAACAAATTAATACCCTTAGAGAAAATATAGGTTGGCGAGGTTATGGTCAAAAAGATCCTTTAATAGAGTATAAAAATGAGGCCTATAATATCTTTTTATCTATGACCACTAACATAAGGCATTCAGTCGTATATTTAATTTTTAAATCTCAACCTATTTTAAAAGTATAGTTTCGATTAAATTTTTCAATTAATTTGACATTAGTAACTTAATGAAACAATATAAAGAATAATAATTTCATACTACATTTATATGACAAAAAGAACACTGCGCGGAACAAAACTAAAAAGATCACGTACGTCTGGATTTAGAGCTAGGATAAAAACAAGTTCTGGTAGACGTATTTTGAAAGCAAGGAGAGCTCGAGGTCGATATTCTTTATCCATAAGTTAAACAAATGGTTGCATTTCTCTAATAAGTCTTTATACACTAATAGATTAGAGAAAACAACCTTTTTTATATGCGTAACTCTTTAATAGGTATTTAACATATGGCTAATGAAACTGACAGTCTTATATAAACAATACATTCTATGAATTTTACTAAAGAATTTAAATTATTTTTAAAAGCTAGATATCCTATATTGTACATTTCCACGACTGAAGAAGAAAGATTAGAGTATACAATTAAATCTTCAGTTAAAGAATCTAATATAAATCGAGGAATTTACACTTGGGATTTTATAGATGGTTACTTAGGAAATCCTAGTGACAATGGTTTTGGAGCTAGGAATCCTCTTCAAGCATTAGAATTGGTCGAGAAACTAACCTCTGAAAATCCTGCCATTTTTCTTTTAAAAGATTTTCACTTATTTCTCAATGATATATCCGTCGCTAGAAAATTAAAAAATCTAGCAAAAATTTTAAGAAATAATACTAAGACTATTATAATAGTAGCCCCTGAAATTACAATTCCAGACTCTTTAAAGGATCTTATCACGATTTTAGAATTTAAATTACCTCAACCGATAGAAATAAAAAAAGAATTAGTACGGGTTCAAGAATCTTTAGGGCATTTTTTGCCAGAAACTTCACTCGACATCTTAGTTCGATCTTGCCAAGGATTGTCTTTGGAGCGTATACGAAAAGTTTTATCAAAAATAATAGCTACATACAAAGAAATTAACATTGAAAGTTTGGATATTATTTTCACTGAGAAAAAACAAATTATTAGTCAAACAAAAATTTTAGAATTTTGTACTGTAACTGAGAAGATGTCAGATATAGGTGGACTTGAAAACCTTAAAAAATGGTTACAGAAAAGAGTAGGTGCATTATCTCAGAGAGCAGAAAATTATGGGCTACCTTCCCCTAAAGGTCTTTTTTTAGTAGGAGTTCAAGGGACTGGAAAATCTTTAACCGCTAAAGCGATTGCGAATGAATGGGGATTGCCACTCTTACGACTAGATGTTGGGAAATTATTTGGCGGTATCATAGGAGAATCAGAGTCTAAAATGAGACAAATGATTCAACTATCTGAAGCCATTTCTCCTTGTGTTTTATGGATAGATGAAATTGATAAAGCATTTGCTGGTATGGAATCCAAAGGTGACAGTGGTACAACAAATAGAGTATTGGCAACTTTTATAACATGGTTATCTGAAAAAAAATCTTCAGTCTTCGTTGTCGCTACTGCAAATAACATTAACTCATTACCTTCTGAGATTATAAGAAAAGGTAGATTTGATGAGATTTTCTTTATTGGTTTGCCTAACTTGAAAGAGAAAAAATTAATTTTTAAAGTTCATTTAAGTCGGTTAAGGCCAAAATCTTGGACTAGCTATGATATATCTTTGTTAAGTGAAATGTCGAAAAAATTTTCGGGTGCGGAAATAGAAGAGGTGATTATCGAAGCTATGCATACTGCTTTCAGTGAAAATAGGGAATTTACTTTTAACGATATCTTGGATGCTATTAATCAATTTGTCCCACTTGCTTATACAAATCAAGAAAAAATAGAATATTTACAAGAATGGGCAAGCGCTGGAAAAGCAAGATTAGCATCATCTGAAGAATAGAAATATTATTTTGTAAATCTTCATCTTGGACAGATTAGATGGAGTGGTTCTATATTATAATATTATTATCCTTAATGATCAGTACATAACATGCATACGTTTACTTATTCTTTATGTCACATTTTAGTAAGATAAAAACTACCTTAAAAGATTTGAGCCTTCTACAAAAATCACTTAGCGATTTAGGAGTTTCCTGGGATGAAAGGATTAATACTATAAAAGGTTATAAAGCACAAGAGTGTTTTGCGAATTTAGTTATTAAGCAAAATAATAATTATGACATTGGATTCACTTGGAATGGAACAGAATATCAATTAGTTGCCGATTTACAATTTTGGCAGCAACCTTGGTCTGTAGAGTTATTTTTAGATAAAATCACTCAGAGATATGCGTACAACTCCATATTAAAAACTACTGAAATCCAAGGATTTCAAAGAATTGAAGAAATAACTCAAGAAAATGGTAGCATAAAACTAACTCTACAAAGATGGAAATAAAAATATTAGTATGCGGACAGAGAGACTCGAACTCTCACAAGAATACTTACTAGAACCTAAATCTAGCGCGTCTACCAATTCCGCCACGTCCGCTTTTAATTAGATGCCTATAGCATAGCAGAAGTATATAAAAAAGAAAACATGTTTTTCAATATGCTTCTGTTATATAGTTTTCTAATAAAATAAAACTGTATAAAAAATAATCTAAATTATGTTATAATTTCTTATGAAAAACAAATAAAGACAAAATCTTTTTACTATTTCCTCAGTAGCTCAGTGGTAGAGCGATCGACTGTTAATCGATTGGTCGTAGGTTCAAGTCCTACCTGGGGAGTTTATAATATCTATGTTCAGTATTAACCTTTTACCTAATTTATGACGAGTCACATTAATCGCATTTTATGGAAATTCATTTATCTTCTTGGTAATTTAAGGCTAGCAATAATATTACTTTTGTTTATTGCCCTTATTAGTTCGTTAGGGACAATAATTGAACAGGAAAAAACAATTTCATTTTATGAAACAAATTATCCAATTACTAATCCTATTGCAGGTTTTATAAATTCAGATTTTATTCTTTTTTTTGGTTTGGACCATGTCTATACTGCCAGTTGGTTTCTAATATTATTATTCTTATTTGGAGGAAGTTTGCTGTCTTGCACATTTTCTCGGCAAATTCCCTCATTAAAACTTGCAAGATTATGGAAATTTTTCAGACGTGGCAATAAGATTAATAAAGCTGGTATAGCTTTTAGTCTAAATAACGGAAGTTTAACTCAATTTTCTTACTTATTAAGAGAGAGGCATTATAATGTAATCCAGCAAGGACCTTACATATATGCGTACAAAGGGCTAGTTGGAAAGATTGGTCCGATTTTAGTACATTTAAGTATAATCTGTATCTTAGTTGGCTCTGTACTTGGTTCATTGACTGGATTCATGCTTCAGGAATTAGTTCCAAAAGGAGAGCTATTTCATCTACAAAATATTATTTCGTCTGGTTCTTTAAGTTACATACCTCAAAATTTTGAAGGATACATAAATGATTTTAATATTGCATATAATGATCAGGGTATGGTCGATCAATTTTATTCTGAGATAGATATTTTAGACAATAATTTACAAATTCAAAAAGAAAAAACCATTTTTGTTAATGAACCTCTAAGATATTCAGGGGTGACATTTTATCAAACAGATTGGAGTATAGTTTCATTAAAATTTACTTTAAATGAAAGAGAGAATATTGATATACCTCTTAGAGAGATAGCGGGAGAGAATACATCACGGTTCTGGATTGGATCTTTAGGTTATGGATCTGATAATAAGGTGCTGGTTGTTTTACAAGATTTAACTGGAAAGTATCTATTGTATGATTCAGAAAAGAAATTATTAGGACAAAGTGATATTGGTCATAAAATATTTTTTAATGGGAATGACCTACGCTTAAATAAAATTTTACCGTCTACTGGATTACAGATAAAATCAGATCCAGGTATTCCTTTAGTTTATATTGGGTTTCTCTTTTTAATTTTTAGTGTCTTACTTAGCTATACTTCTTATTTTCAAATCTGGGTAGTAAAAAAACAAAATAAAGTCTATGTGTACGGTGATACTAATCGGGCTATATATTTTTTTGAAAAGAGTATTTTAGAAATAATAAACAATGTACAAAGTGACTCTTTACGATTTAAAGTACCTACTAAATCACTAAATTAAATAAAAATATAATTCGAAGCGCAGTACGATCTATAACGAATTTGACACAAAATGACTTAGCTAAAGTTACATTCCTAATAGAATGAAATCTGTTACATATTAATTTCATATGAGATAAATAAATCATGACTCGCGTTATTGTAATCACTTCTGGCAAAGGAGGGGTCGGTAAAACTACCACAACTGCTAATTTGGGTATGTCACTTGCTCAGCTAGGGTATCAAACTGCTTTAGTTGATGCTGACATAGGTCTAAGAAATTTAGATCTTTTATTAGGATTAGAGAATCGAGTTATTTACACTGCTTTAGAAGTTTTATCAGGGGATTGTAGATTAGAACAAGCTCTTATTAGAGATAAAAGGCAACCAGGACTTAGTCTTTTACCAGCCGCTCAAAATAGAAACAAAGATTCTATCAATAGTGAACAAATGAAATATTTGATTTCTTTGATGGAAGAACAGTATGACTATATTTTAATTGATTGTCCTGCAGGTATTGAAACTGGATTTCATAACGCTATAGGTCCAGCTAGAGAAGCTATCGTTGTTACGACACCGGAGATTGCTGCAGTTAGAGATGCAGATAGAGTGATTGGATTACTTGAAGCTAATGGAATTCAAAAAATTAATTTGTTAGTAAACCGACTTAGGCCAGAAATGGTAAAATCTAATGATATGATGTCCGTTGCCGATGTCAAAGAGATATTGGCAATCCCTTTAATTGGAGTTATTCCTGAAGATGAGTGTGTAATTATATCAACAAATCGAGGAGAACCCCTTGTCTTAGAGAAAAAACTTTCTCTTCCGGGGATAGCTTTTGAAAACACAGCCTATAGGCTTGATGGACAGCAAGTAGATTTCATAGATTTTGATTCTTATTCTAAAGGACCACTAAAACGTTTACGAAATTTTTTCCTAGGATCTTCTACAACTTAATTAATAGTGTAGGTTATGAATTTATATGATTACAGAATTTTTTGAACGTCTATTTGTCAACAACAATCGTGGAAGTCGAGATGACGTAAAGAGACGTCTTAAACTAGTTCTCGCTCATGATAGATCAACTCTTAACGCTTCAACTTTAGAAAAGATGAGAAAAGAAATTCTTATAGTTGTTTCTAAATATGTTGAATTAGATACTGAAAGTTTAGAATTTTCCATAAGAACTGATAGTAGAATGACTGCACTTATAGCGAATCTACCAATTCGTAGAATTTTACAATTAGAGGATATTAGTTAAGATTCATAAATGCGGAATAAATTAACATTTAAGTTAATTTCCGCATTCAGTTATTTTTCTAATGTGTATGAATTCCAGGCTAGTTGTTGTAAACTGGCGTTCCGTCTTAATGGACGAGTGACAAGTTCTAGCACATCCCTTGAATTTGTGAAACCATGTATTTGGGCAAAAGTAAACTCCACAGACCATTTTGTATTTATACCTCTGGCTTCTAATGGATTAGCGTGTGCCATACCTGTTATAACTAAATCTGGTTTTAAAATTCGAATTCTTTCTAATTGTTTATAATTATCTGGCTTTTCTACAATAGAAGGTACTTTAACACCCATTTCTACACAAGTTTTTTCTAGCAATAGCAATTCATTAGCTTGATATCTCTTATCCATATAAGGTATACCAATTTCATGAACTATCATGCCACATCGAATTAAAAATCTAGCAAGAGATATTTCAAGTAAGTTATCTCCCATAAAGAATACAGATTTATTTACTATCAATTCAAGATATTCTTCTAAAGAATTCCAGATCTTTTTCTCCCTTTCTTCTAAACCAGAAGGTTTAATTCCAAAAACAGAGCAAATCTTTTCTATCCAAGCTCTCGTACCATCTGGCCCGATTGGAAATGGAGCTCCTATTAATTTTGTTTTTCTTCTACGCATCAAAGTTGTAGCTGTCCTACTTAAATAAGGGTTTACACCACATACATAATACCCTTCATTTATGACAGGTAATTCTGTATAGCGCTTTGAAGGCAACCATCCAGAAACTTTAATTCCTTGAGTTTTTAATTCTAATGTTAATTGGTTAGCTACAGAATCAGGAACTGATCCAAATAATATTAAAGGTGGATGATTATTGTAAGGACTTTTATCCTCTACAATATAATCTTGTTTTACATGACTTTCCGGACATTTTTGTGCCATAGCTGCAAGAACTGTATCTTCTCCTTGCGTGAAAGCATAATCTAGCCCATTTGCTCGAGCAACTACAATAGGTATCCCAATTTCATTTTCTAATTTTGGCGCTATACCTTCTAAGTCCATTTTTATAATTTCAGTAGTGCATGTCCCAATCCAAAATATTACACTTGGGTGTCTATCTTTTTTTATTTGTAAACAAAGTCGTTTTAACTCCTCATAATCACTCAATTTTGCTGATATATCACCTTCTTCTAACTCAGCCATGGCATATCTTGGTTCAGAAAAGATCATAACCCCCATAGCATTCTGTAAAAAATATCCACAAGTTTTAGTCCCTATAACAAGAAAAAAACTATCTTCTATTTTTTGATATAACCAAGCGACACAACTTATTGGACAAAAAGTATGGTAATTTCCAGTTTCACATTCGAAATTTAGTAAACTGTCCTTAGATTCGGTAAGTACTTGTGGGTTCATATTTCAATCCTAATATTAAACAATCATTAATTCCAATGACTGATCATTACAGGAACTATCGTCTTTCTGTTTATCAGATGGTGTTAAATAGAAATCAGATAATAGGCTAAATAACTCTCGATCAGCTGCTTCATTTGGTACAACTCCTTCTGGTTTAGCAATAATTTGATCTGCAATGTTTAGATAATAATCACAAACATAATTTAATGATGAATCTAATTCTGACATCTCAAATAAAGTTTTCCCTTTAACTCGAGAAATTCTAATATCTTCTATAAGCGGTAAGACTTCTAATATAGGCATAGGTACTGCATCGACATATTTTTCAATTAAGTCTCGTTTTGCAGTTCTATTACCTATTAATCCAGCTAGGCGTAGAGAATGTGTTCTAGATTTCTCTCTTACAGAAGCTGATATTCTATTGGCTGCAAATAGTGAGTCAAATCCATTATCCGTAACAATTAGACAATAATCAGCATAATTTAAGGGGGCTGCAAAACCACCACACACAACATCCCCTAAAACATCAAATAAAATAATATCGTATTCATCAAATGCATTTAATTCTTTTAATAATTTTACGGTTTCCCCAACTACGTAACCTCCACAACCTGCACCTGCTGGAGGGCCACCAGCTTCAACGCAATCTACACCCGCATATCCTTTATAAATTACATCTTCAGGCCAAACATCTTCATAGTGATAATCTTTAGCTTGTAAAGTATCGATGATAGTAGGTATTAAAAATCCTGTTAAAGTAAAGGTACTATCGTGTTTCGGGTCACACCCAATCTGTAGTACTTTTTTTCCTCTCTTTGCTAAAGCAACTGAAATGTTGCAACTTGTCGTAGATTTACCAATCCCACCTTTTCCATAAACTGCAAGTTTCACTATATGTTCCCCCGAGTGAAATAAAATACGTAAATATAATCTATTAATAGAATAGTACAAATAAAGTATAAAACTCAATTTAGTTACAAGTTCTTAAGTAAAAAAGATGTATCTATGGATACATCTTTTCATTTACGAGCTTTTTGAATTATTTTCTTCAGTCAAATTTGAAATAAAACTTGTGGAGGTACCACTTAAAATTGATTTTGCTAGCGATAAAGCTTTTTTAGCCTCTACGTTTGCCTTGTTAGTCCAATTGGCCAATCGAGAATTTTTCTTTGATTTAGAAGTTCGTTTTTTCGGAACTGCCATGTGTATTTCCTTCTATATTATTTTGTTTTAAAAGTTACGTGTATATAAAATACAACGTATTCATTATACAAGTAAAAATAGAAACAGAAAATTCTAAAAAATAAAAGATCTGAAAATTCTAATTTTTATCAGACACAGTTATTTTTTAGAAAATTATTTGTTTATCTGGATCCTAGACGGCTCAATTGTCTTAAAGCAATTCTAGCTATATTAAAAACTGCCCAAGATGCTGCTGCCAAAACCGGAAAAAGAACTATTAAAAGTCGCATGTCCATGACACAATCCTATGGTATATCTTTCTTAAATATTATAGCTAATGAGATCTATATGATGTATTTATAAAAGAGAATTTCATTATATACATATAAAATAAATCGGATATGAAGATAAAAGTAACAATATATTTCCTAATAAGTAATAATTGATATTAGGAACTTAATAATAATTAAATACTTTTAGAAGTTTTTTAAATTAGAAATGATAGATTTACCTTTTACATTGGATCAATTAAGAATAATTAAAGCTATAGCTTCGGAAGGAAGTTTTAAAAAAGCAGCAGATAGTCTTTATATATCACAGCCTGCTGTTAGCCTACAGGTTCATAACTTAGAGAAGCAGCTTAATGTTTTGATCTTTGACAGAGGAAACAGGAAAGCTTCTTTTACGGAAGAAGGTGAAATGCTATTAAGATATGGAAATAGGATCTTATCTTTATGTGATGAAACATGCAGAGCGATCGATGATTTACATAACTTACAAGGTGGAACCCTAATAGTTGGGGCTAGTCAAACAACAGGAACATATTTAATGCCACGATTAATAGGTTTATTTCGTCAAAAATATCCACAAGTTGCTGTTCAACTTCAAGTTCATTCAACTAGGAGAATCGCTTGGAGCGTTGCTAACGGGCATATTAACTTGGCTATAATAGGAGGTGAAGTTCCGATAGAACTAAAAAATATGTTGCAGGTTACGTCATATGCAGAAGATGAGCTAGCCTTAATTTTACCAAAATCTCACCCTTTTTCAATGCTAAGGAGTATTCAAAAAGAAGATTTGTACAGATTACGGTTTATTGCTCTGGATAGACAGTCAACTATAAGAAAAGTTATAGATAAAGTGCTGAACCAAAATGGAATTGATAGTACTAGATTTAAAATTGAAATGGAATTGAATTCAGTTGAAGCTATAAAAAATGCAGTACAATCGGGACTTGGAGCAGCCTTTGTGTCGGTTTCAGCTATTGCGAAAGAGTTGGAATTAGGTGTTCTGCAGTGGGTTAAAATAGAAGATATTATTATAAAACGAACACTTTCTATAATCGTAAATCCTAAAAAATATAGATCCAAAGCTTCGGAAATCTTCAGTAAAGAAATTTTAACTTTGTTTGTATCACCTTATGTTGATGATTGAATCTACGAAAATTTAAAATGACTACATTGAAAAAAAAATTAAACATTTTATTTTATAAAATTTTTTTAAAGTTTTATGGAAACATGAAGAATTCGACTTCTGAATCGATGAGCCTAGATCTTCTTCGGGAAGAAGTTCAGATCCTTATTTCCATAATGATATGTATAGAACTAAAACTAATTTTAGATAATACTAGTTATTATTATTCAAAAAGTATAGACAAAAATACATTAGTAGATACAATTATAAAAATTGTAGTCGTATCTTCTAAGCGAAAAATTTTGTACCGATTGGGATTAAGTAATTACACTAGTTTAGATAATTCAAATCAATGGATAATAAAAAAAATACAAGTTGAAGAGTATTCTTCTATATTAAATTTACTCAATTCCATTTATTTAATGGATATTAGAGAGAGTACGTCTGCAAGTCTGACGACAAGTTTAATAGAAAATTTAGTCATAAAACTTAGTAATTTTATGGTTTACGAAATATTTTCTAGTAAAAATATCTCGAAATTTGTCTTTTTAAAATGGTATACCGTAGATTATCTTTTATTCTCTTATAGTTTACTCAATTTGAAAACTTATTTATATTGGAAGTCTTATATTGAAAGTACATATTCCAATATAAAAAGGTTTTCTACAGATACATATCCACTTTTAATTTGTACAAAAAATGGTATAGAGTCTAAAAGATTATACAATCGAAATCTTATCTACAACACAAATTCTTCAAAAATACAGACTATACTATCTAAGTGTTTAAACTTTATCGAGTACTTAACTTATGGTACTAAAGTGGGTATGTAAAATATTTTATCTTTCTACATACCTTTTTTATTCAACGGGATACACACTTAATTTTTTTTCTGATTTTCCAGAAATTTCAAATTTCACTTTTCCATCAATCAAAGAATAAATAGTATAATCACGTCCAATGTTCACGTTATTACCGGCTTTAAATTTTGTTCCTCTTTGTCTAACTAAAATGTTTCCCGCTAAGACATATTCTCCACCATATCTTTTGATTCCTAGTCTTTTAGCATTAGAATCTCTACCATTTCGAGTACTACCACTACCTTTCTTGTGTGCCATATTATTAGAGTTTGATTATTCTATAGTTATAATAATGTAGATCCACTTATAGAAATAGAGTTTATCATAATTCTAGTTAAATTATCTCTATGACCTTGTTTTTTTCTTGTCTTTTTTTTAGGTCTCATTTTATAAACAGTAATTTTTTTACTTTGAATGTGACCTAAAACCGTCGCTTCAACTGAAGTATTTTCTAAACATGGATATCCTACACTAACATTTCCATTATTGTTTACAAGAAGAACCCTTACTAGAGCTATTTTATCACCAGGATTTAAGTCTATATAATTTAGATCATAAAATTTACCTGGTTCAATCCAAAATTGTTTTCCACTTGCCTCTACAATTGCATAATTCATTTCAAAAAACCTAATTGTGTTAAGTTTACATTACAAAAACAATACAAAAATAAATTTTACCTTGGCATCGTGCTACCTTCCCATGGAGTATCCCCCATAGTATTATCGCCGCTGTATCGTTTCACAACCGAGTTCGAGATGGATCGGAGTGGTTCCAATACGCTATAAACACCAAG
>Ga0207934_1000086_pt1 | contig 16542 bp, 10 predicted proteins | sample LakMenE22Apr09ns_FD_150724 | JGI IMG/M metagenome (GOLD analysis project Ga0207934, IMG submission 150724) | Freshwater microbial communities from Lake Mendota, WI - 22APR2009 deep hole epilimnion (SPAdes) | ecosystem: Environmental > Aquatic > Freshwater > Lake > Epilimnion/Euphotic zone ... | reverse complement strand
TTCTTTATTAATACTATGTCATAACTATTATAAAAATTAATAATCTCATTCATATTATTTCCATTATATTTAGGTAATTGAGTTTTAATAAATACTAAATTATTTATTGCTAATATTCTTAATGATGTATTCTTTCTTATCATATTTTCCCATTGTGCATATACAGGACCACGAGGAACTATTATCAATGTAGATTTAATTATATTCATTGATATTAAATTATTAGTTGTTGATATACTGAAATAATTATAATTTTTTGTATTATTATATATTTCTGTTAAATTATTATTAATATGAATATTATTAATATCATTTATTGCTATTAATGATAATGCAATAAATGTCTTACCATATCCAACAATATCACCAAATATTCCAACATTTGTTGATATATCTATAATATTATTCGTATTTATATTTGAATATGATGATAATATTTCAGTATTATCTATTTTATATCTTATTTTACCCTTATTTTCCATATCTATCGCTTTATTTAATGCCGCTAATTGATGTGGTTTTAATTTTATCTTAATTTTAGGGGATTGAATTGCTAATTTACTATTTTCATTTAATTCAATATCATAAAAATTATCTATAAACATTTATATTATATTATTAAATTAAAAATATATAAAGAAATAAAATCTATTTTAGATATAATGAGTAGCGAAGCAGATAGTTCTAAATATTCGGTAGTTGGCAATGAAGAAGTTCAAACAATCGCCGACCCTCCTGAAGTTAAGAAGAAGATTGTATTCGGTCTTCCTGGTGATAATTTCTCATCTAAATTTCTTCTTTCCTGGACTGCTACTATAAATGCTCTCTGGGAATCAAAGAAATATGACATCGTTGTAAGTACCGGTGTTAGTTCTTATGTTACATTCGCACGAATGCAGACACTGGGATTAGATGTTCTTCGTGGTGTAGGTCAAAAACCATTTGATAATATGGATTTTGATGTATGGGTGACAATTGATAGTGATATTATCTTCACTCCTCAACAAGTAATGGATCTAATTGAATCAACCGAACAACATCCAGTAGTTGCTGGAATGTATCGTATGAGTAATTTAACTTCTTATGCTATTGTTAAAGATTGGGATACTGAATTTTTTGCTAAAAATGGTACATTCCATTTTATAACCCCCGATGAGGTCACTAAATGGAAAGAAGAAACAACTCTTAAATATCTACCTGTGCATTATACTGGACTAGGATTCTTTGCTGCAACAAAAGATGTACTCCGTAAAATGACATATCCATATTTTAATGCTGAAATTCAAGAAATTATAACTGATGAAGGCAAAATTCTTCGGGATCTATGTTCGGAAGATGTTGCATTCTGTAAAAATATCCATAAATTAGGCGTACCTATTGTAATAAATACTGATATTCGGGTAGGACATAATAAATTAATTGTTATATAAATATAAATGACAGATTTATATTATTTATTAATTTTATTATTATTATTTGGTATTGGTTATTATTCTATTAAATATTTATTTTTCGTATTTGTAGGTATGATAATTGCTTTCTATATATCATATAAATATTTATCCCCTATTTTCTGTTCCGTGCGAAAGATTAATATTTAAAATTTATTTTTTCTTCTTCCTCCTCCTTGTTTAATTGGTGGTCTTATATAATCAGTTGTATCACTTGTATAATAATTATTATATGATGATGATGTATTATTATTATTAAATAATGATGAATTATCATTATCGCTTGATGATGAATTCATAGAATTTTGCATCTGTGGTCTTTGTGGCATTATAGGCATTTGCGGTCTTTGAGGTATTATAGGCATTTGTTGCATTTGTTGCATTGGTGGCATTGGTGGCATTGGTGGCATTGGTTGCATTGGTGGCATTGGTTGCATTTGTTGCATTGGTGGTCTTTGTGGCATTGGTTGCATTTGTGGCATTGGTGGTCTTTGTGGTCTTTGTTGCATTTGTGGCATTTGAGGTCGTTGTTGCATTTGAGGTCTTTGTTGTATAGGTGGCAACATTTCTTGATTATTTCTATTACCTGAGAAATTTCTTATAATAGCAACAATAATAATTATAACAACTATTAATACAATTATTCCAATTGTTCCATAAATAACACCTTTAATTAATTTTTGCGTTTTTAATTTTTTTTGTTCTTCAATAGTTTTTATTGTTAAATTTTTTCTATCATCTTCCTCTTTTTTTTTAATTACATTTGATAATCTATCAGTTTCTTCTCTTATTTTTTCATATTCAGTTTTAGTATTTATAATTGCCATTTTTATAATATCTATTTAACTAAATGAAAAAAAATATTAAACCTTATTATTAGATATGAATTTATATAAAAAAATTATAATAAATAATTGGATTAATTATAAAACTTTTAAAACATATGAAAATTATGTTTATGAAGATGATAATATTGAAAATGCAATTGTTAAATTAGCAAAAAATATTCATAATACAGATAAATTCTATGTTTGGAAAAGCGATAAATCAATTCTATATGATTTTAAATCTATTAATTGGGATGGTTATTCTATAAATCCATTAGAAGCTACGAATTTAAAAAGCACACAATTAAAAGAACCTGTCATTTATCAATATAATAATGGTATTTTTACATATAGCAGCATTAATATTATTTTTGAAAAAGATTTTCCGGATTTAAAAAATAATCCTTATTATTTTCCTGATAAATCTTATCCATCATTGGCACAATTAAACAGTAAAGAACAAATTTTAAAAAAATTAGAAGAAGTTAATTTATCTCCTGTTATTGATACAACATTAAATATTCATAAATACGAATTAGAAAGTAAATTAACAAAACAATATTCATTAGTTGAATTATTTGAAAAATTAAATACAGATGATACAATCCAATTTATTCAATGGATTAATGATACATATAAAATTATTTATAAATTACATAAATTTTATAAAATATCACAAGATAAATTTATTAACTGGACTGATGTTAAAAAAATAACTTCTATTAATTGTATTAACTGTTATTCAATCCTAACAACAGGAACTTATGCAAAATTAACAATAAACCAAAATATGGGAATATTATTAAGTTATACTATTAATTTAAGGAAAAATATTAATTGGACTGAAATTAATAAAAATATTGATGAAATTATTAAATATTGCATTGGACATCTTAATCATAAATTACTTTTTACTGAATTAAGTATCAAAGCAAATATCATTATTGAAATTGAAAATGTAACTATGCAAAATCTCAAGAAAAAAATAAGCGAATATATTGAAATATTTGATATTCTTAAATCTAATAAAGAAACTATTAATCTAATTTATAAAAGAGCTTCTAATTATAATAAACAGGGTTTTGATGCACATCTTTACGTGAAAAATTGTTTATATTTAGGTTTAGAAGAAGAAGATATTATAAATCAATTAATAATTTTAAATAATTTAGATTTAGCAGAAGCAAAACAATTATTAAAAGAAGAACAGGAATTTATCTATGAAGTAGAACAACAAAATATTAAACAAGATAATAGCGTTAATAAAATTAATACTATTATCATTATAGAATTATATAAAACTGGGTTTTTAATTAATATAATTAATATACCTAATAAAAAAGAATTAGAAAATCTCGTTTATTGGTTGTCTAAAATTATTTCATCATCCGTCCAAAAAACTAAATTAAATAATAAAAAACCTATAATTAAAGAACCATCAATTCATTCCTCATCATCTTCTATTGATGATTCTACTAATTATGGCAAATTATCATTCTCAACTTCCTCATTATCCACAACTAACTCTTCACTTAGTGGTGGAGCATTAGGAAAAGAAAAACATAGTTATTTTATTAATCTATTGCAAAAAGCAGATAAAGATTTATTCCAAAATAATTATGCTAGAACTAAATGCCAAGCAGTAAATCAACCTATCGTATTTAATCAAGAATATAAAGAAAAATTAATTGCCGATAATAATTATCATTTTGATAATGATATAACTTATGGCAGTAAAGCAGATATTAAAAATATTTATGCCTGTCCTAGATTATGGTGTCCACAATCTAAAATTCCCTTAAATCCAAATAATTACCCAAATGATAAATGTCCTATTGATGGCGAAGAACCAATGGAAATGTTTTTTGATAAAGACCCTAAAAAAGAACGATTTGTTAAATTAATAAAACCTGATGAAAATAATATATGTGTTCCTTGTTGTTTTAAAAAGAAACCAAAACAAGAAGAATTAAATAAATGTAATTTTTATAATGATAATAAAAAACCTAATATTGTTATTAATAAAGATGATAATTATTTAGTTAATACTTCCCCAATTAAAGTTGGAAGATATGGTTCAATCCCTCAATCATTACACGAATTATTGTTTCCAGATGTTAAATTTTCATTATGTTCTAAGATGATTAATAAAACCGATAAATGTTTCGTTAGAAAAGGTATTAATCATAAAACATCTAAAAAAATTAAATATATTCAAAATGATAGTATAATACACGCAATCGCCGATGGATTAAATTTCAAATCAAAAGAACATTTTATAAGTGATATTGTTAAAAAATTAGATTTAATAACTTTCCTAAGTTTAGAAAATGGTAATGTATGTAAAGCATTTATAGATAGATTACCAATTATACCAGAAAATAATAAAGATTTAATTATTGAATTAGAACAACATCTAATTAAATTTAATTTAACATCAAAATTAAATAATATTGATAAATATAATTATAAATTATCACGACTTTTAGGCATTTTTAATAGTTATAAAAAATTCATCTCTTATATTCGTTCTAATGATTATCCAACTACTAAATCACCCTATTATCTATATTCACTTATTAGTATCCTTTATAATGTTCTTTTAGTAATATGGGAAAAACAAGGAAGTTCAACATCTATCGTATGTCCTTATTATACAAGTTTTGAAGATTTAATTGGTTCAATGGAATTAAATAATCAAATATTAATGCTTATGAAAGAAAAAAAATATTATGAACCTATTGAACTCAAATTAAAAGGAGTTGATGGTGAGAAATTAATTAATCTTAATGATTATAAACATATAAAGAAATTATTCAAAGAATGCAGTTTATTAAAAAATACTTTCAATGAGAATTATTCACTATTTAATAATATTTATACTCTTAATACTTGGACTAAAATAAGTAATATAGGTATGAAAGATAAATTCACTATTTCATCTGTAGTTATTAATAATGATTTATCTATAACCCATTTTATAACAAAAGGAGGGTTTTTTATAATTACTGATAAAATAAGTATAAGTTTCCTAAAAAGAATTATTATTGATTTAGATATAATTGAAATCGTTTTTTATGATGATATTATAGGTTCTACAATTGAAATTAATGTTCTCAAAAAAGATTATGAACTTTTTACTGAAAAATGTAAATCAATCAATATTAATTATGATTTTGGCATTTTAAATATTTCCACTAAAAAAGAAGATTATTATAATCTAACTATTAAAAAATTACCTCTTACTAATGATATTATTCATTCACAGATTATAGATGATTTATATAAATATCAATTGATTAATACTAACAATAATAAAAAATGGTATCAATTACAATTAATGATTTATTTAAAACTTCTAACAATTCCAGATGCCTATTTTAATAAATTACTTACATATTCAACAAATGATAGAATTAAAGATTTATTTAAATATTTAAATCTTTCAAAAAATCCTAATAAAAATAAATTGAGAGTTATATTAGAAGAAATCCCTTTTATTTCTAAAAATCATATTAAAAAATTCCTTAATGATTTTATTATCTATTACAAATATGATTTTTTAAATCCACTAATTAAAGAAACCAAATCCCAATTTATATTCTCACAAATTGCTATCCAAAATGAAATACCCGCAAAATTATTAAATTATCATCCTTCAACGCCTAATTTTAGTTTTAATACTTTTGATACAAAAGATTATATTTATAATTTAAATAATAATGATGAAACTGTTATATTACCTGAAATATTTAAAGGAACATTTGAAAAATTAAATAGTAAATGGGTAATGCATAAAAAATCTAAATGGAGTAATATGATGTATATAAATAATTCAAATTATAATAATACTTTTATTAAAGAATTCTATCTATGGTTGGCAAATATTCTTAATATTAAAACTTCATATGATGACCTGGAATCATCGGCATTTAATGATATTCAAATAATTTTTACAGCAAAAGATGTTAATGCTTCAAAATTATTATTAAAATCATTATTTGATGACCCTTATTTTAATGTCCTATTATTTAATGCTATTGGCAAAAAATATAAAAATTATAATATCTTCTGGGATCAATATTATTCAAAATTATCCATTGAAGATAGAAAAAATATCTTAAATACTATTATTAAAAATATTAAAGAACCACTATTTCCAAATGATTATTATATTATCGCATTATCTAAAATTCTTAATGTTAATATTATTACTATTCATAGAAGTAAATATGGAACAAATAATAAAGATGAACCAGTTATTAGAGGCGATATAGAAGATTTACTATTATCATCAACTTTTTATAAAGCACCTACTGCTAATTTTGAAAATAGACCTGTTATTATTCTACATAAATCTACTGATTTATATAAAACTATTTATAGTTTAATTGTTGATAAAACCATTACTCCAACAGATGATAGAGTTATTTATATGAGAATTATTGATATGCCTCTGGCAATAAGATATTTAATTAACGAACATCTAAAAGTTTAATTTTTTTATATCATTTATATAATATAATATGGATAAAAATCATATTGAAAATTATATCGTTATTAATAATATTGATATTTGCTCCCTATCCTCTATGCAATTAATAACTATTATTATGGAACAAGTTGAAACTATCAAGGAACTTAAAGGAAATGACAAAAAAAAATATGTTATTAAACTACTTAAGGAAATTATTGATACAGATGATAATATTTTTGCGAAAAGTAATAATTTAAATTTAATAGTTAATATTAATCAATTACTAGAATCTAATATTATAATTGATATTATTGATACTATTGTTTTATGTGTTGATGGAGTAGTAAAAATTAATAATAAAATTAAAAGTAATTGTTGTTTTCCATTTAAACCAAAAAATGTTTAGTTTTAAATATAAAACTATAAAAAAATGATTATTTCTTTTATTATAACTATCATACACGTAATGATTCTTGATTTCGGTAATGAAACTATTTCGCAGTTTTTCCAGGAGGAAACATTTGAATATGATATATATGAAATGAATAATAAGGATTTTCTTATTTATTTTCAAAATCCTTGCAAAAATAATTTATCAGTGATTCCTAATAATTGGGATGAAATTGTGAAAAAGTATCATTAAAAATATTTGTTTCATTTTAACACTAAAAATACAAAAAAATGAATAGTTCTTTTTGTATTTATTATTAAAACTATTCAATGGTTTATAAAGCTTCTAAAGAAGATATTATGAAACTGTTTGAGGACGAAGAATCTATATCTATAGATATTAAAAAATTGGATGGTGGAGATTTTCTTATTAGATTAACTGCCGAATCTGGAGCGACAAAAATGTTTATCACTGATAATTGGGAAGATTTGTTTGCTTGAAATACTAAATTAATATTTATAAAATGCCAATATTTTTTGGCATTTTTAAATGATTGTTATTTTTGGTTCATTAATCTTATAACATTCGTCTTTACTATCATTTGAAATATTGAATCTTAGACTTTCTTCTAAACAATCAATATTATCGTCGTCGTCATTTTCATTAATATCATCCAAATTATATTTATTTTCTTTTGTCTGTTTAACTGATTTTAACAATTCTATTAAATGTTCTTCATCTAAAATAATATCAAAGTTTCCTGAACCACAATTTGGAACCTTACCTAACATTACCTGCGGAGATACTCCACTAGTATTATCATATTCTGAAAATATACTAGCATTAATTAACATATCAACACTTTCCTCAAATGATGACTTACTTAAAGCACTACTAGCATTTCTATTAATTCCGTGTCTATCAATAGACATCAAATTTCCCCGAAATGTCATAGTATCAATTAATAATGATAAATGTCTATAGTTCATTGAACCTTCTCCAGTTACATTAACTAACTCGTGATATAACGCATTTCTTGCTGCCTCAATTCCTAAGACATCATATATTTCTCTAATGTCATTTGATATTGTTCTAGTAGAATCAATATTAGGATTTGATAATATCTCACTTAAATTAGTTCCATCCGTATCTAATACCCATTCTACAACCTTGTCAAATACTTCCGCATCAGGATTATATATATCATATTTTTTCTTATTTAAAGAAACTTTATTAATACCCTTAATACCTTTTAATAATACTTGATATACGATATTGTGTTCCATTGCTTTTAATGCAGCAACTTCATCTTTATTTTCAATATCTTTTAATGCATAATCAGTTAATTTAATTCTAAATATACATTCATCAGCATTATCATCACTATATATACAATCAATATATCTATTATATGCTTTATTTAATTTAGTATAAATATCTATCATTCTTAATCCACACGAATTCATCTTTTCCTTATTGAATTTCATTCTTAAAACCCAAGGTGATTCACTACGGCATTTATTAGCACTACTATCCAAAGCAGCAAATTTCTTATAAATATTTAATATTCCTTTATCTTCTTCAATAGTAGTTTCTAATTTTCCAGCATCCCAGAAAATTTCACTAAATTCTAGAATATTTGCTAATGTTGTAATTTCAATAGAATTCTTAATTGACATCGCAATGCTTTTTGTCTGTTCTATTCTCTCATCTTCATAAGCAATTCCATCTTCCGCTAATATTGGATTTTTAACTGATGCTACATCAGGTTTCATATAAATAATTAATGTTGGTGTTTTTGTCTTTTTAGTTGCACTTAAAATTTCCTTCAATCTGGGAACACCACTAGTTGCTTTAACAGCAGCAGCAGTACCTGAAACATGGAACGAATCCAATGTCATCTGCGTACCCATTTCTCCTATCGTCTGTGCGGCAATAATTCCAACCATTTCGCTAGGTTGAGCAATTGCCTCCTTAAAATATTCGTTAATCTGTGATACAATCCAATCAAACATTGATTTATTAAAATTTTGTTCCATAATTAATTTCTTTGGTGATAAATAAACTCGTAATAATATATGATAATATATCATTCCTTGTTCAGTATCTTTAATATAATTATTTTCTATTAATTCATCAATCTTATCTAAAATATAATCAGGTGTTAAATCAGTTAATGTAGCTTTAATATTACTTGATTCCCGTCTTTTAATACAATTCTTAATAATTCTATTAAATGGAATTGGATAATTAATAATACTACCCTTTTTATTTTTATTAACCTTATTAATAATGAAATTCTTATCATCAACTAATCTTTTAAAATGTTCTTTACATCTGTCATAAGTTGATTTTGTAATTTCCTTATAAGCAGTCTTTGTTAAATAAATTTGTAAATTATCAGTTGATGTTAAATTATATTTATGTTCCATTTCTAGAAATTTCATATCAATCGTTGGTATTAATTGTGTCTCAATCTTACAACCATCCATTCCATCCTCGCCATAAATAAATTGAATAATTAATCCATTCGCATTTCTAACAGTATTATCATAATTAATTTTCGCATCCTCCATTGCCTTAACTAATCTTCTTTGGATATATCCAGTTTCTGAAGTATCATATACAGTTAATCCTGTAGTAATCATAAAATTCTTAGTTGTAGGAATTGTTAAATCATACAATTTTATATAATTACTTTTTTCATCAGGATTTAAAATAGTAATATTAATAATTTTATCTAATACAATATTATTATGTTCTTTATAATTTTTATGTAAATTAGTTTTATTATTATTAATTTCTAATTTTTTATTTTTACTTTCATTTGTTAAAGTTATTTCACTTGTAAATTTTTTACTCCATTGTGCTCTAATATCTATCATATGAATATCTGCTAAATTAGAAACATCTGTATTTAAATCACCAAATATTCCTAATCTATTACATAATAAACTAATACCTTGAATTAATTTTTTAGAAGATGATGTTGCTGAAATTTCTCCTGTTTCTCTAACAGAACCATCTCCTGAAAAATAACCATCTAATAATCCAACAATAAATTCTTTAGGTGCAATATGTGCAATCTCTGGAATATGTTTATTATTGTAATTAGTTCCTACAAATTTATCTAAAAATCTTGCTAATAATTCATTATTACCTATAATAGATGCTGTTTCTTCAATTGTAATATTATACTTTTCAAACCAATTTTTAACAAATTCTAATACTGAAGGTTCTTCATTAGTAATTGAAACACTTCCACTAAAATCTATTACATTACCATTTGCTATATATAATCCAATAAATACACCATTTTCTCTATTTAATTCAAATTTACTTGAATTAAATGAATTATCTTTAGAAAGATGAATATATTCATCTTTAGGAAAATATAATGACATATCTATTTCACTTTTAATTATAGGAGGTTCAGGTAAAGAAATAGTTGTTGGAACATAATTTCCAATTTTAACTTCTTCCGTTTTAATTGCCTCAAACTCTTTTTCATTCCAAATTAAAAGGGTTTTTGAATTTGGTACTATAATTTCTCTTCCACTTTGCGTAACAACTTTATATAAATTTTCTTGTGGGTCGTGTCTTGTAACTATAGTAACCTCGCCCCAACTAGTATTTCCATCATTATCAGCAGTAGGAATATAAATTTCATTAGATAGTCCAAGCATTTCCATATTTGCATCTTCTTCTCCAAATTGTTCTATATAATTCTTATTATTTGGATTATCTAATTTAGCATCAATCCAATCACCAATATTTACACATTTACATTCTCCGTCTTCAATAATAATAATTGGAGTATCTCCTGTTACAGATTTAACTGCTGTATCAATTAACCCCTCACGACCTCCCATAGCATGGAAAAATACCTCCTGAGGTGATAAACCACTAATAAAACTGCTTTCTACAAAACCTCTTGCTTCTGGTCCATCATCATATTTAGTATAATGAGGCAATGTTCTATCGGTATAACCATAAGAAATACGCCGACCATCTACATTTTGCTGTCCAACACACGCCATAATTTGTGCGATATTAGTTTCTTTACCTTTAGAACCTGATTTAACCATATTAAACATTCTATTCGTTTTTTCATCAATTTCTGCTAAACTAATTTTAGCAACTTCATTTGTAGTTTGATTTAAAATTCCAATAATTTCTCGCTCTAAAAATTCTTCATTTGAAAAGATTGAATTATTTTCAATATCTCCTTTTCTCATATCTTCCAATTTTTTATAAGCACTTGCTTTCATTTCCTTAATCTTATTATTTAATTCTAAATCAGTTTTAACATCAGTAACTAAATCACTAATACCAATACTGAAACCAGATGTCAATAACCATCTACAAATTAATCGCTGAGTATTATCTAAAAATTTCTTAATTTCAACAGGACCGTAATCATGATAAATAACAGGAATTAACCCATTAGTGATATTATGAAATACTGATTTATCTAATGTTCCTGAAATTAATTTACTATTATTAATAATAACTTTTTCACCTGCCTTATTAGTCATTTCAATAAATAATGAAGGTGGCATAATTTCAGAAAATAAATCCTTTCCTGTATATGTAAAATCTTTTGATGGTTTATGTAATTTTCCTTTAAAATAACTATTACACATTTGTAAATTTGCCATCTGTTTATCCCCAACTATGATATAATCTTTTGATGCCCTAAATGAACCAACCAATGTATCTTGAACTACCTCAATACTCGGTTTTCCATCTCTTGGTGCTAAAATTAAATATGGAACTGCAGCTAAATCCTTCAATTCACTCATAGTTTGAATATTTTGAGGGCAATGCAAATTCATCTCATCACCATCAAAATCAGCATTATATGGAGGTGTATCTAAAACATTTAATCTAAATGTCTGGTAAGGCATAATAATAACCTTATGACACATCATACTCATCTTATGTAAAGATGGTTGCCGATTAAATAGAACATAATCTCCATCGTTAAGATGTCTATGAACTATATCTCCATATCTTAATTCATTTGCGATTTTAGATAAATCAGCATATTTTAAATTAATAGGTCCAACTTCATTTAATCGTTTTACATATTTAGCACCAGGCCATTTATTAGAACCATTCATAATTAATTTTCTCATCTCATCAATATTATATTCATTTACCGTCTCTTGAAATGTTATATTTAAAGCAACTCTAATTGGAACACCCAATTCATCAATACTAATATATGGGTCAGGAGTAATAACTGACCGTGCAGATTGATCCACACGCTTACCATTTAAATTTCCTCTAATTCTTCCTTCCTTCTTCTTCATTCTATCACAAACAGAACGAAGACGACGACCATTTCTCTGCTGAGAAGGTGCTAGACCTGGAATTTGATTATCAATAAATGTAAATATATGATATTGTAATACCATAGTAATTAATTTAATTGTTTCTTCACTTGAACCTTTAGCAATTTTATCAATAATATTATTATTAGTTTTAATAATATCACTTAATTTATGTGTTAAATCATCCTCTCGTCTCTGTCCATTCTCTTCAATAATACTTGGACGAACTGCAGGAGGTGGAACAGGAAGAACAGTACATATCATCCATTCAGGTCTATTCCATTTTGGATTAAATCCCATTAATTCCATATCTTCATCAGTGATTCTCTTAAAAATTCTTAATACATCTTCAGCAGTAAATTCCTGCTGAACTAATGTTTCTTTACTTTTATCCTTCCATTCCGCAATGATTTTCATTGATGCTTCCTTATTATATCTGTCTGGTTGCTTACTTCCACAACCAATATGTTTATCATCTCCACAACTCTTAATTTTAGTAGTTGTATTACATAACTTAAAATAAGCTTCCCATCGTTTTTGATTATTCTTAATTGCTAATATTCTCGTCATCTCATTCTTTAATTCTTCAATTGTTGTGTGCTGAGAAATTAAAATTCTGGAACAACGAAAACATACACATTTTAATATTTTTTTAACAATATCAAAAAACATTGCATGAAATACTGGTTTTGCTAATTCAATATGACCGAAATGACCTGGACAAAATACATTTTTCTGTTCGCAAGTAGTACATACTTTATTATGTTCTAATACTCCCATTCTTGGGTCAAATAAACCACCAACAATAGGTTCGCTTCCTGTATATGTATCAGTCTTAGTGACCTTTACAACAGAACGCTTAATTATTTCATCAGGTCCTAATACACTAAATTGTATTCCTTTAACTTCTTCAATAATAACTTTCTGGGCATTATAGGATAATTCATTGTATATTGACATATCTATTTATTATATAAGTTAATTTTAAATAAATAAATCATTTTTTAATTTCTTAAATAAAGTTTGAAATATTATTATAATACTTTTTTTTAATATCATTATAATTTTTTATAATACCTTCATTATATAAATACCGTTTTGAAAATAAATTATAATTATTATTTTCATTGAATATAACATATACTATCAAATATATTAATGTAACAATAATTAATGTCTTTGTAATATCTCTAACTGGTATATATATTAATCCAAATAATATTATTCCTTGTACTATTTTATGTTTTAATAACTTTTTCTGAAAATCTGTTAATTCTATATCTAAATGTCTCGCACCTATTTGCATTAATATAACCGAACCTATTAATATAGGGTCAAAACCTGTTGCTATATTCATTATTATAATTATCTATAATAATTAAAAAAAATAAATAAAATTAATTGAATGGTTCTTCAACTTCATTCATACAAATTTTAGCATCCTTATAATAATTAACCTCCTCTGGATGAGGTGATGGAAATACTAATGGAATATAATTTTGAATACATTCAATATTAGATTTTTCAGTTAAACTAACAAATTTACGAATATCTTCAAACATTTCTTTTTATTTAATATTTATAAAATAATTTTTATATATTTTTTTATCGTATAAACCATTTAAATCCCATTGATGTATTTGTTCCCGCCGTTGATTGACAACATCCAATAACATCACCAGCACTATAATTTCTTGCTTGTAATCCAATACCACATGAAACATCATTAGTATTAGGAACACTTTCCCACGAACCTGTATTTTCATTAAATGAACCTCCCCATCTTGCAGCATGACTCCATCCTTGCGGTATAACATTTAAACCCCATGCTTTAAATGCTTCCTGTTGTGAAAATATATTGCGATTTAAGGGAAGTCTGTCTTTACATGTAACATTAACTAAAAAAGTTTCAAAATACTGAGGTGGGACATATGTACCTGAAAAACCTCTATCTAACATCCATCTATTAATAGAAGTTTCTGTTCTATCTTTAGATGTATAAAAATATGTACTACTTCCATTTGGAAATCCAGGTTTTGGTTTAAAATAATCTAATAATGATATTCTTATACCACCATTATAAAAACTAGGCATAGTCCAAACCCAACCATATTCCGGATTATTTAGATATGTTACTTCTGAATTTGTATCATTTCTATCAAATATTGCTAAACAATCAACAGCATTATAATAATTATAAATATCATATTTAGCATCTGAAAAAGCCTCATGTTCTCTTGAATTTGCTGTAATATCATTTAATACACTATTAGTAGTCCAATGTGGAGAATGAAAATTAAATGTAGTTGAATGTTTACCTGCTTTTAATGCTAACATCCAACCACCACCAGAAACTAAATCATCCATAATACAATATACCTGTTTAGCATTATTTTTATCTCCATTCGCGGGTAAAATCCAATATAAACCATTTCTAGTTGTGCATGCAACTTTTTTAATTTCTACTGCTGATACTGCTGCTTTATCTTTTGTTGAACCATCATTTACACTTATACTTATATTAGATAAACTTAAACTTATACCTGTCTTTAAATAATCTTGTAATGTTTCAGAAACTAATTTTAATTGATTATCTGATAGTATTACATCCCATATAATTAAATATGATAAACCAAAATCTGAATGTTGTCCATAATTATCAATATTAATTGTTATTCTTTTACCACTTGAATAATTATAAATTCTTCCAGGTCCTTTAATTGCTCTATTAATTCCATTAAATAATATAGTATTATTTGTAGACGCAGATGATTTAACACAAGATACAATCCATTCATTTTTATCTGCAGATAAAGATTCTGTATCTGTTGTTTTCCATTCTCCATAATGCATATCTCCATTATACATAACACCTGTTACTCCCCAATGATGCCCTAATAACCAATTAGTACCACTTGTTGTAGATGTTATTATTCTACCTCTCTTAGTAATATCATTCATTTTATTTGTATATTTAGTAATAGCACATATAGTGTGATATTCAGGTAAACTATAATTTGGGAATTCAACAACTGTATCTGTTGTTCCAGATAAATATTCAATATTACCTTCTTTAACTTTTACTGGATCTGTGCCAAATATTTTTGCAGCTTTACAATTTCTATTTAATGCTTCAGGAATTGTTTTTGAAACAGGGTCATAATCCTTTCCATCATATATTGCCCAAGGAACTATAATTTTAAATAAATTATTTAATTTAACATTATTTGAAATTGGAGTTCCAATGCCTATTTCTGTATCTTTTGCTTCTGGTATAACAATAGTAGATGGAATTGTGATTTGTTCCGCATCATTATCCGAAGTAAATTTAATAATATCTTTTTCATCTAATTTAAGTTGAAGATATTGTATTTCTTTAACATAAAATCTTATTTTTGTTAATGTTATAGTTTTAATAACAGGACTTATAAATATATATATATTTGATTTAATTAATTTATCTAAAATATTAAATGTTAATGTAGTTTGTGAATCTGTCGTAAATGTATTTGAATCTAATAAAGTAAAACTTGAATCATCACCCGTATATATTTTAATATCTTTTTTTGCATTACTATCATCACTATTAAAATCACTAGGATTATTTATAGTATAATTTGAATAACTAATCTCTATTTTAGTTCCAGATATATTTGTAGTTGGAAATATAATAGCAATGTAATTATAAAAACTTACTGGATTCCCAAATCCACTAATTATATTTTTTTTACTTCTATTTTCCTTATATAATGGGACTGATGTTAATATAACAGGTTGTGGATTTATTTTAAATAATGATAATATTTGTCCTTGACTTGCTATAAAAGACGAGGACAAACTATACATATCAACAGAATCAGTTATTTCTAATGCTTCAACTGTATTTTTCGTAGTTCCACCATCAATTGAATTTTGCAAACTAAGAGATGTTTGACTCAATATATTAACCTTACTATCATCTGTAATATTTGGTAAAGGAATATCATTTATTATTTGCTGTTCGTCAAAAGTTTCTATTTTTTGTTTAAAAATATTAATAATAAAATATATCATAGTT
>Ga0207934_1000085_pt1 | contig 16772 bp, 35 predicted proteins | sample LakMenE22Apr09ns_FD_150724 | JGI IMG/M metagenome (GOLD analysis project Ga0207934, IMG submission 150724) | Freshwater microbial communities from Lake Mendota, WI - 22APR2009 deep hole epilimnion (SPAdes) | ecosystem: Environmental > Aquatic > Freshwater > Lake > Epilimnion/Euphotic zone ... | reverse complement strand
ACTAAGGAGAAAAATGGCTAATATGTATTACTGTCGCTTTCATAATACTTTTTGGGATTTCAAAAAGTGCGTTGAATCTTTGCAATATGAAGTAAAAATTAACGACTTAACAGAATCCGAGAAACATTTTGCTTTAAAAATGCGTGAACTTTGCGAGCAATATTTAAAATTAACAGAAATAAAGGGGGAAAATGAGTAAACAACTTAAATTTGATTTTTTAAAAAGAAAAAAAACATTGTCGGATGATGCAAAAATTGTTTTAGAAAATAATAAAAAAGTTTGGCGTGCAGAAGCAATAAAAATGCTTATCGGATTTGCTAAAGAATTTTCTCCGAAAACAATAATTGAGTTTGAAAAAGCATCTGGTTTTAAATTAAATGAATTGATTGGGGGTGAAAATGAGTAAATATGATTTTCAAGAATGTAGTCTTTTATTTTTAGGGGTCTTTTTTTCTATAATCGTGGTTTTTTTATTTGTTTTCGACACATATCACCGCCCGAAGCTTACTGAACAAGACTACTATAACAAATTTTGCACGAAAAATTTTGATGTTTCTTGCAATAATATTAAATTAAAATAAAAAATATGAAAATCTCAAACAATAACAAAAGACTTATAAAACTTGGTGCCGTGCTTTTATCAATAATTCTTGCACTTTACATTTTTAATTTACAAAAATACAAAACTAATTGTAAGTCGCTCGAAAATATCGATAAAATCGAATTAGAAACACGCTTGCGTGAACTAAGCGATAAAAATGAGCAATTAGCTCGACAGATCGATTACGATGCTGTAGCGATTCAACACGCACAAAATCAAATCAACGAATTTAGAGTTAAGTGTAAGAATTGCACTTATCATTTATCAACGAATTGGGAGAATTAATATGGATAATCCTTGGGTAATATTTATTTTATCGTTAATAATAGTAGATATATCTCCTTCTTTAGCCCTTATTTTATTATTTGTGTCTGCTAGCATGGCACTAATATTGACTTTTCTTGAATATTATAAAAAAAATAAATAAAACATATGAAAGACTTAAAAGATATACAAATCGAGATTAAAAAAGAGTTAGGCGGGGTGAGTTTGAATCATTTGATCAATTATGCTTGTTTAGCTTATAAAAAATACATAGATTTTCACTTTTCTGTTTTTCCATCTTTTGATAAAACAAAATTTGAAAATAAAGTTAAATTATTCTTCTCTCTCAGTGACCAAAATATATTTAAATCTTATTTTATCTTACTCAACGACCAAAAACAAGCACTTAACATTTTTGACCAGTCGGAAGAGTTCCAAAGAAATCTTTACGATGTAATACAATTTATTAAAATTATTAACAATAAATAAAACATATGGAAAAACTTTATTTAACAATAATTCTATTATTATTCGGCACGGCTCTAGCATTTACGAACCATCTTTTATTTATGGTTTTTCTATTTATTTGTTTTTGCTTAATGCTAAATATTTTAGTAAATTGTATTTCAGCAATTATTTTAAATGAAAAAGAAGATATTGACAAATAGATTTAAGCTTTATAAATTGATAAAAAATGATCATGTTTTTTTCCAGAATGTCTCATATCATTTTTTTTAATAAAAAGTTAATATTTTGGCAAAGAGGGGTTTCATATCCCCTCTTCGCTTACTTGTGATGGAGTCAACGTTTTAACGGTTGCACTTGACTTCATCGCTGGAAAGCGAACAGCAAAACTGCTTGATGAGATACAGCGGTAATAAAGTTAGTAGCTTTCCTTCCTTTAAATCTGGTGGAGCGGATTTATATTTTATATGAGGTTTAGCCTCCACGCTAGACCTCGCCAAAATCAAAGCGTGGAGCGTATGACAAACTTATTTAAATCCTTTTATTATCGAATTGTTTTTAAATCTTTTTTTAAATCAGAAAAAGAAAAAATTAAAAAAGAAATTGCATTTAAACGATTAGAAATCAGAAGAATAAAGCAAAATTTAGAATTTAACATTTATCAAGCTGATCTTGATTATCTTAAAAAAATCGAAGAAAAATACGAGGCGGATAAACGACATTTAGAAGCAAGACATGAAATATTGCAAGAAGAATTAGCTCAAATGCAAGATAAAAATGCAGAGCAATGTTTAATTAATGAGAAATATTTTTTCAAATTGCACAATATTGAAGAAAGAGAAGTTAAAATCGTTAAAATCGGAGCATCTCAAAAAATTCTTAACTCGGAGTTAGTTGAGAAGATTAACAAAGAAATTCGTGAAGACTTTCTACAATTCGTAAAAAACAATCCCATTAATAAAAATTAACCGTGGAGCATTAATGAATAATCTATTACCACTTACTTGGCGAATACTAGACCAAGAAATAAAAGTAATTAATAAAGTTTATGGAAATGTGATTGGCGGTAAGTTAGTTTATGCAAAAGATAAAACTTTTTTAGTAAGATATTTAAGCAGAAACAAACAAAAACTTTTAATAAGATTTGCTGAAAAAATCACAGATAAAAAGTTATCAGATATTGATTTTGGAGAAAATAAAATTGATCAATTAAAAGTAAGAATAATTTTAAGAAAATATCTTAGTAAAATTATTTTTAGAATTGGTTTTGCCAGATTTTATTTAAGATTGATGTCGGTAAATATTTATATAAACAACTTGACTAACAAAAATTAATAAATATTATGAAAGAGCAAAATTTTTTTGCAAAGGAAAATCAGGAAATTGTGGAAATTCAAGAAAAAATAAATAAAATAAGCAAAGCAAAATCGAGACAGCTTGGAAGGTTAATTGAACAATTAAAGAAAATTAACACTTCACAAATTGTTATTGATGGTTGTGAAAAGTATTTTAATTTTTACTATTTGGATACCATGGACATTATAAAGGAAATTCAGGAAATTTATGACAAATCAAGCAATAAATCTTAGATATTATCAACAAGAAGCGATTGATACTGCTTTATCTAATAAAAATGGTATCTTAGTGTTGCCCACTGGCACGGGAAAATCGCTCGTAATTGCCGGTATTTGTAAACAAATAAAAGAGCCAATTCTTATTTTACAACCATCCAAAGAAATTTTAGAGCAAAATTTTGAAAAAATAAAGGCTTTTACAAATGAAGATATTGGAATTTATTCGGCATCGAAAAAAAGGAAAGATATACACAGAATAACGCTTGCAACGATTGGATCAATTAAAGACCTAGAACTTTTTAGGGAATTTAAAGTTTTACTTGTAGATGAGGCTCATTTAGTAAGAAGCGATGCTGGTAAATATTGTGAGTTTATCGAGGAAATGGGTTTTACTAAAATAATTGGATTAACTGCTACGCCATACCGCTTAAAATCTTGGAGGGGTGGCTTTTCTTGGAGCTTCTTGCATCGAACTAGACCAAAGATTTTTGAAAAAATTATTTATATCTATCAAATAAAAAAAGCTTTTGAAGATGGATTTTTAAGTCCTATTTCATATTTTAAATATGAATATGATTTAACTCAAATAAAAGAAGCTAAACTTGATTATCAAGAACAATCAGTTGTTGAGTATAATATAAAAATTAACATTTATGAAAGAATTATTAATATCGTTAAAAATAATAACAATAGAAAGCATTTTTTAATTTTCGCTAATACTATTGATGAAGCTGGATATATTTGCGAATTATTATTAAGGCAAGGCATTAACGGGTATTGTATTTCTAGCAACAATTCAAAAAAGGAAAGAGAGGAGATTTTAAGTGATTTCAAAAATGGCAAAGTATCTTTCGTTGTAAATGTTGGAATATTAACAACGGGCTTCGATTTTCCAGCCTTGGATTGCATTATTTTAGTAAGACCCACAAAATCTTTAGCTTTATTTTATCAGATGGTAGGTCGGGGAGTTAGACCCTTTTACAACAAAACTAATTGTGAGATTTACGATTTATGCGGTAATTGGGGAACTTTTGGAAATTTAATGACTTATGAAATTGAAGGAGAGGGCGCTCAAACTGGGCTTAAAAATAGTAATGGCTGGTTAATAAAGCCACACATAAAACAAGCTTTTAAAAAAGGAGAATGGCAAATTCCGTTTGGCAAATATAAAGGAATTGCAATAAATGAAGTCCCAACGGATTATTTACAATATTGCCTAGATAACTTTGAAAACTTTTTCTACAAAGAGCAATTTTTAAAAGCTTTAGAAATTAGAAAAAATAATTTAACATAATAAATTTAACATTTAACAAATGACTATAGGATTTATAAAAATACATAGAAAAATAATAGACTGGGAATGGTATTCAGATACAAATACTTTTCGTGTTTTTTTGCATCTTTTGCTAACTGCAAACTTTGAAAACAAGAAATGGCAGGGGATAGAAATAGCAAGGGGTCAGTTAATTACATCGCTTGAGAAACTAGCAAAATCAACATCCCTCTCAATTCAACAGGTTCGAACCGCTTTAGACAAGTTAAAATCAACACATGAAATAACAATCAAAGCAACAAACGCATATACATTCATCACTCTTACAAACTACAATGTCTATCAAGATAAAAATAATTTAATCAACACACAAAATAACACGCAGAATCACAAACAAATAACAAACGAGCAACAAACGGATAACAAACGGATAACAACAACTAAAGAAGGAAAAGAAGATGAAGAAACAAAAGAAGATAAGAATATAATAATTCCAGATTTTATTGACCAAGTTTTATTTGATGAATTTTTAAAACAAAGAAAAAAAGATAAAAATAAATTAGAAGGCTTAGCTTTAAAATTAACAATTGAGGATTTAGAAAAATGGGAAAAAGAAAAAATTGGTTCAGCTAATGAAGCTTTACGAAATACTATAAAGGGAAAATGGAAGTCTTTAATCCAACCTAAAAACAATAATAACAATTTCACAAATAATAACAATCAAAATAAAACACAGGGGGTATCAGAATGGAAGCGTATAATCAGTTAAATCAAGAAATTTGCAATGTTGATGCAGAGCAATCATTACTTGGTGCAATAATTTTAAATAATAATTATTTAATTACTGTCCAAGATATTTTAAAGCCTGAACATTTTCATTATACTACACATCAAAAAATTTATTCTCACATAATTTATTGTGTTGAAAAAAATAATATTGTTGCTGATAGAATCACATTAAAGCAACTTTTTGAAACCGATCCCGATATTAAAAATGATGGAGGAGTTAAATATTTGTCAGTTTTACTTAGTGGAGCTAGTAGTTTTGGAATTAGGGATTATGCCGATATTATCATTGATTGCTGGAAAAGAAGGGAGTTAAAAAATTATATTCAAAAAATCTTAGAAAAAATTTCTATTCCCTCAAATTCTTTTCATGATTTATCTTCCGAGCTATCCCAAAAGATTGAAAATCTTGATATCGATGAACAAACTCAACCAAGACCGATAGCAAATGTTGTTGCTGAAAAATTGTGGGATATGGCAAATAAAAAGAATGATGAAATTGTTTCAACTGGATTTATAGGGCTAGATGACAAAACGGGAGGGTTTAACAAGGGTTATTTAGTAATTATAGCTGGTAGACCATCTATGGGTAAAACTACCTTCTCATTGTGCTTAGCAAAGGAAATTGCAAAAAATGACCATGTTCTTTACATTTCGATTGAAATGACATCAAAACAAATCATTTCAAAAATAATTGGAAACGAAGCTAGTATAAACTTAAAAAAAATAAAGTTGAATGATCTTGATAAATCCGAATTAGAAACTGCTTGTAATGCTGGAGAAAGAATTGGAGAATTAAAATTTAATATCGATTATCCAACCAAGGGAATAACTATTAGAAGTTTAAAAGCTAAGATTAAAAGACAAGTTGAAAAATTCAAAACTAAAGTTGTTTTTATTGACCATCTTGGAAAGATTAAATCAGAAGGCAAGACTTGGAGTAAAAACGAAGAAGTTTCGCAAATAACCAATTCTTTAAAAGACATAGCTAATGAACTTGGAATAGTTATCGTAGTATTGTCTCAATTATCAAGAGCTGTTGAGCAAAGACAAGATAAAAGACCGCAATTAAGTGATTTAAGAGACTCTGGAAGCATTGAGCAAGATGCTGATATAGTTATGTTTTGTTTTAGAGCCGAATACTACCTTGAAAGATGCATGCCTAGCAAAGTTTATGAACCGAACGATTATGCTGAGTGGGAGCGTGATTTAAGTAAGGTAAGGGGGTTATGCGAAATTATAATCGCAAAAGCAAGGGAAGGAGAACCACAAACCGCTAGATTTAATTTTAACGGAAGTTATGGAAGATTCACTGAAATACAGGAGCAAAATGACACATATTAAACACATACTTGCAAAAACTATCGCAAATGCAAGTAAAGCAAAACTTTATCATCAGAATAGAGATATTTTTTTAAAATACTTCAACAGCATTGAGCAATACGAAGCTTTAATATCGGCGGGTAACTTTAAGAAAATCGACGAGATTATAAAACAAAATTCATCTTTTAACTCAGATGAGTTTATTAACAATCATAACAAACAATTATGAAATACATATCAGACGCAAATCTAATCAAAATTGTTATCTTGCCTTATTTTCTTGGCACGCTAGCTTTTAACGGCATTAAGATTAGAACAGAAGAGTTTTTTAAACTTTGCACTAATTGCTATGTCGATATTTTAGCTGATCACGGCAAGAAAGAAAGATTATATCAATTAACTAAACGATTAGATAAATTAGCTTGCGAGGCTATAAAATTAATCATGAATAAACAAAATAGCGAAGTCAACACGCACAAAGCTATTTTAGCAATGAACGATGTAATTCAAATGGCTATCGATAATAACTTGTTTACAAAGGAAATTGAGCTAAAAATTGTTAGTTTAATGGAGCCGTTTCAAGAAATTGAAGCGAATATGCAAATGAGCGATGAAGATTGGCTTGCACTTAGAGCTTCGGCTAAAAAGCAAGCTGAAAAAATTTATGAGATATTCTATGCTTAAAATTCTATTAATCGAAGACAGCGAAATATTGACATTGTTATTAAAACACCAAGCAAAAATATTAGATGTTAATTTAACTTGCGTTGATAATTTTGTTGATGCAATTATTGAGCTTAAAAATAATATTTTTAGTTTTATTATACTCGATAATTTTCTCGAAAAAGAAGATATAAAGGGAGTGGATAAAGCTGAAACATTAAAAGGCTATTCGCAAGCAAAGATTATCCTTTCAAGTGCCGATAGCTGTATTATTAAGAATGAGTGGATTGACGAAGTAATTCCGAAATCGCAATTAGAATTAATAAATGTTATTAATTTATGATGATACACGAACCAATCTTTAAAGATAATCGACAAATTGGCGATATATTTTTGCTTAAAGATGAAAAGCTTAAATCGGTTTGGGAAATACAATATAATATTCACCCTGACTATTGGGGACAAGGTATTATGTCAAAAGAGTTGCCAAAGTTTTTAAAGCTTCACCGCAATAAAAATATTGGTGCTTTTGTTAAAAATAATATTGTTAGTGAAAAATTATTAACAAATAATGGCTTTGTGGAATTTCCATTTAAAGCTAAAAGTTCAGCGAAATTTTATTTAAAAACAAAGGAGAGATTATGTTGACAGTTATTATAGTTTTGCCGTGCGTAATTGCATTAGTGGGAGTTTTAACAACTTTATGAAAAAAATATTAAATTTTATAGTGTTATTAATTTTGATTAAAGGAAATAAATGTGGAATCAAAGATATGGGTCAATTAAAAATTCTTTATTCCTTTCCTTCTAATTATAAATATCGCAAATTTTCTTATTATTTAAATCATGAAGTTTTTGGTGAAATTATTTTTTGCAAAACAGTTTGGGAAGATTCTATAAGTTATGAAGTTTTAAAAGATGAATGTAAATTTGATATTTCAAACTGGCAGGCAAAACTTTTATATACAATCGCTAAAAATAAATATTTAAAAAATGATATATTATTTTAAAAAAAGAAAAAATTTTAATCGGATAAAAAAACTGATTAAAATAAAGCCAATTAGAAAAATTACGGGTATTGATGGGTTTCCTTTTCGGACTATTTACGCAATAGATTTTGTTTATATTTATCAAGATGCGCCTATCGATACCTATATTTACGCTGTTAAAGAAGCTGGCAAAGATGTTTATTTAGATTTTTTTGATAATATGTTGCTTTTTAATTTAGCAAAAGAACGGTATCGATTTAATAACAGTATTTAACAACCTAATAATATTTAAAATCATGAAATACTTTACAATTGTTGGAATAATAGTGCATATTGCGGTTATTCTTTATTTAATATTCTCTTTTGTTTTGGGAGATTTTAATTTTATAAATTGGTTAATAAAAGATAGAGAGATGTATGTTGGGTTTACAAGTCTTTTTTCAATTATTTTTGTTGGCGTCGGATCTTTATTTGCATCAAGTTAAATTATTTTAATTATTTTTAAAAATAATGCTTGCATTATAAAAAGCCTTGTATAATATGGGTTGCGAAGGTTGATAAAAAGACTTTTAAAAATAAAAAAGTCAAGCTTTAAGACTTAATTTAAAATAGAAGCAGACCAGCCGATGGACTTCGGCATGAGGGAATATTGAGGGCAAGACAAAGCGGTTATGGAGTTATTCTTTTAATCGTGAGGTGCAGTAAGAAATCTCGAAAGAGTATGCGGGGCTTTGTTAAAAAATCGTAAATATTTAAAAAGCTACACTGTTTGCGTGTCAAGATTTAGATCGTGCTATAGAAATGTAGTTGAAAAACGCTATGGTGCTATTCTTCTGCAGAAGTTATAGTGGAAAACGGACCAGATAAGTCGGAATAACTTATGTGTAGGTTTAAATCCTACCAGTGTAGCTTTATAAATATTTATTCGGTGGGTCGCTCCCGCAAGTGGTTTTTGAACGAAGTAAAATTCGCACCAGTCAAAAACGGCTATACAGTTCGGAAAGACGAATACCTGTTTTTGTTTTTGCAAAGGATTGGTTTCGGGTTAAAAACACAATACTTAGAGACTAGTGGAAAGACACTTGACAGCTTGGAAAGACAGCAACCTAGCCTAGGTAAAGATGAAGGCGAAAATATTAGACGACGCAAGTTGAGCTAGTTAAATCGCTCGAAAGAGCTTCATTAATCAAGCGGTTAAGTTTAGTTAATTATATTTAATACTAAACCTCTGGGACGAGCAAGCTAATTACCATCATCGCTTTGGTAAGTTCCAAGATTAGCAAGTGGGGAATGTCTAAGAAAGTTCCACTTTAAGGCACAGTTAGACCAGTTAGCCTTCTGTCAAAAGGCAAATATTAACTTTAAAAACAAAAAAATATGAACATTAAAATTTTTAAAACAAGAGAAGAATTTGAGAAATATGCTCACTTTCTTATTGATGAAATCTTTGTAAGATTATCAATGTATAATAGCAATTCAATGCCCTTCGAGCCTAATATTCCTTATGTTGCTTATGCACGCTACATCGAAAAGACAATCCACGGCGAAGATGCAAGCGAAGTTAAAGGATTTAAACCAAGTCAGAATCAAAGAATCACTGATAGATTACAAGAGGAGTTGATTAAGCTTTTAACTAAAGATGCGGAAGAAATTGTTTTAAATAGTGAATCTTACGAAGTTGTTGTTAAAAAATCAGAGGGTGATTTACAAACAGCGATTAATAAATTAATTAACATTATTTTTAATTTTAGAAAATATCAGGACAAAAAACACTACCCAAGCGAAAATATTTTTCTTTACATAAACGATCGTGAAGTTTATTTATCCAAAAGACAAACAATAAAAATTAATCAAGCGATTCAAGATAAACTCGATGAATACTGGGCAGAAAATCAAAGCCAAGACGAGAAAGAAGCGACTAGAGCGGAAAGGCTTTGGGAAATGAATGAGGGGAGATAGTATGAAAGGAAAAATCTTTACAGCACAAGAAGTGCAAGCGATACTTGCGGGAAATAAAACAATGTTTAGGGAAATCTGTAAAAGACAACCTCAGGGCGAAATAGAAAAACCTTATGTTATTAGGCAAGCAGGAATAACCGAATTTAATTATCCTTTTGGTAAAATTCCATATCAAATAGGACAAAAGATTTTTGTAAAAGAAAGTTTCAACATATTTGCTGGTCAAGTTGCTTTCAAACAAAGCTTAGCTAATGCTGAGAAATATATTTGGAAGCCAGCTTCACAAATGAAGCAAGAACAATCACGCCTAACCCTGCAAATAAAAGAGATAAGAGTGGAACGCTTGGCGGATATTAGTGAGGAAGATGCAATTGCGGAGGGTGTGGTTTATCCAAACACGCCAGTTTGTTGTTATAGGTATCAAATGAACTGTTGTGGCAACTACGAAGCGGAAGATGCCTCTTGGGAGTTTAAACAAATTTGGAATGCAACCCACAAAAAACCAGAAGAGAAGTTTGAAGCTAATCCTTGGGTTTGGTCAATTCAATTTGAGGTAGTGAAATGAGTAAAAAATATTATTATACAAATGCTATAGTTGCTCTTTACATGATGAAGGAGTTTGGAGTTAAATATGATTTTGAAAATGAAGAAGGTTTAATAGGCATTATTAAAACTCCCGAAATTAGAAGAGATAATTTTATGAGAAAAATCTATGTCGCAAAAAAATCACAAAAAATATTTAAATTTAAAAAGTCGGATTTGGTTAAATATGGTTTTGGCAGTATAGCTTTTTATTATCAAATCTCACAAAAATTATATGTAAATGAAATTATTTACAGAGATAATAAACAATTTTTTATGCCAGAGGTAGAAAATGCAAATTTTTAGTATTTTTATTACAATCGTAGCAATTGTAGTTTTTTTCTATTTTGTGCTGTTATCAATCGTTATCGCTGATTCTTTGGCAAAAGATGGTTTTATCGAAACTTTTCAGAAAATAATTAATTTTAACAAAAACAATGACTAAAACAACGAATTACGAAATATCAAAAAAGCTTGCTAGAAAAAACAAAAAGTAGAATTAGGACTGGATGGACGCCAGAAAAGGCTTTTACAACAACAATTAAAAATAAACTATGCAAAAAGAAATAAAAGATAAATTAATAGAAATAGGATATACTGGAAAAACAGATTTAGAGACTTTGCTTGATGCACTGCCTTCAGAAATAGAAATAGAAAACTGGGGGGGCTGGAAATACTACAATATTTATTTTAAAATGAATAAAAACGGGTTTTGGTATGAAAACTTGTGCAATTGTGATTCAAGTGCTTGCCCCGTAGAAAAATACCATTACATGGAAATAATTGAAAACGAATCACTAGCCGACACTGCGGGGCGATTGATTATTTTACTTCACGAGAAAAACTTAATTAAATTTTAATATGAAAAAATATATAGCGGTAATTGACAAAGATTTTGGCGTAATATTCCCCGACTTTGACGGTTGCGTAAGTGCAGGCAAAGACCTTAACGACGCAATAAACATGGCACAGGAAGCATTAGAGTTTCATGTTGAGGGCATGCGTGAAGATGGTGAGGAATTGCCTGAGCCTAAGACATTGGAGCAGGTTAAAAAAGAATATCATGAAAATGTTTTTAAATATCAACCAATTTTTATAAAATAATATGAAAGAAACCAAAACAGCTTATATTTTAGCTTTAATCAAGACAAAAGGTTTTGTTGAAGCAAAAAACATAAATCAATTAGCTTTAGCACTTGATATTAAGCCCGAAAATCTAAGAGCCATAATTGATGCAATTGAGGTAGCGAATGCGGTTGATGATAAAGCTAGGCACAATTACCATGATTATTATTTTAGGGGTAAAGGCAAAAAGAAAAAAGGGACAGTGATTTTATGTTATAAATGGGCTGATGATACTAAAAGTGTTTTAAGCAATAAATTTAAAGAGATTTTGGGGGTTAAATAATATGGCTAAAAAAGATTTAAGACAAAAAATAAGCAAACAACTAAAAGAAATGCCTAGTTTTAGAGAGGTAGTTGATGATGAATATACAAAAAATGATGAAATCTTAGTTTTGTCATTATCAAATTATAAGTTGGTTGATATCATTAGGTGCTTAAAAGGCGAGGCATTTGATTTAATTTTTCATGATATGAAAGCGGGGCAAACATATAGTTTAGCGGGGTTAATTAAAAAAAATAATACAAAGAATTTAGTTAAGAAATTAGTATTAGATGAACTTAAAAACAACACTAACAAAATTCAAGAATTGAGCAAGGATATAAAATAAAATAATTTTTAAAATAATTCTTGACTATTAATTTAGCTAGTATTATGATACTTCCAAGCACCACATAAAAACCTTTTTAAAAATATTAACTTAAAACAAAAAAAATATGAATGAAATTAAACAATTTGCAAAAGCTTTTATAGAAGCACAAAAAGAAATGGGGACTGCTACAAAAGATAGTAATAATCCATTTTTTAAATCAAAATATGCTGATTTAAACTCAATAAGAGAAGCTTGTTTGCCATCTCTTAATAAACATGGTATCGCTGTTTTACAGCCAATTGTTCAGGTTGAGGGTAAAAATTATATTAAAACTTTATTACTTCATGAAAGCGGGGAGTCAATGGAATGTTTAACTGAAATAATTTACTCAAAACAAAATGATGCACAAGCGCAAGGTAGTGGCATAACTTACGCAAGAAGATATGGCTTGCAGTCATTAGTAAATGTTGGAGCTGAAGATGACGATGGTAATAAAGCTAGCGAACAGGCAAAAAATAAAAAAGAATTTTTTAAAGAACCGCAAGGACAAATGAAAAATTTATCTAACATAGCAAGCGAGGAATTAAAAGCAAGTGCAGAAGAGCAAAAACTTAATAAATTAAAAGATGCTTTATCAAAAATGCAATCAACTCAAGAAATCGATGATTATCTTGCTAAAATAATCCAAGGAAAATCAAGAAGAGAAATTTTATCATCAATGAGTAAAGAAAATGTAGATAAAGCAATGGCGCTTATTAAATATACTCGTAATGATTTGTGGATTGACAAAGAAGAAAATGAAGATGAAATTGCAGTTGAAGGAGAAGCAAATGAATAACGAGGAATATTATTTTTTACTAGAGGAAGAATATTTAAACAAATTGGAGGGGGAATATAATGTTTAATATAAAAATAATAAAACAAAATTTATCAAAATTATTTAATGAGCCGTCATTTGAAGAATTGGCGATAAGACAGCATGTTGCGGATATTCAGGAAAAGGCTAATTTAAATATAGAAATTAATAAATTGTATAAAATTATAAGTTATTTATGTCGTAATTATGTTGCCAAAGCAGAAGAGGATTCAAAATTAAGTGATCCTATGTTTTGGGTTAATAATATTAACAAATTGGAGGGTAAATAATGAGCAATATATCACTATTTTGTAAGAAAGAAGATGTTGAAAAAGACTTGGTAAAGTTAAAAAGAATGGATCAATACGATTTTGTGACTATTGAATTCTTAATAGAATTATTGGAAGAGGCTTTAGATGAATATAGCGAGGAGGAAACTGAAAATGACTAAATTTATCTTCACCCCCGAATCCGATAAAATGGAGTTTGGCAACAAGGTTTATATGCACGCCAAAGAGTTAATGAAGAAAGGCAAAGAATTTCAGGTTGAATTTAAACCGTTCGTTAAATCGAAATCTTACGACCAGCTTAAAGGAATTCATAAGCTTTGTGAGATTTACGGCAATTACATGTCGGAAAGCTTGGGAATTAAAGTTAGCGATGAAAATGCTAAAGAAAGACTAAAATATAATATTAATTATACTCGATTGGCTAATGCTGACGAGGCTTTAGCAGAAGCGTTAAGAATTCGGAGAGAAAAGGAATTAGAGGGCAAAAATATGACGATTAAAGAAATAAAATCTTTAGTCGAAGGTTTACAAGAACATTTTCGAGTCCCAGCTTCATTTAAAGATGCGACTCTTGAACAAATGCAAGAGTTAATCGAAAAAGTTCATGAATTGGGACGAGAAAGAGGTTGGCATAACTTGATTTTAACGAATCAGGAAATGCAAGAAATGGTTAATTATTACGAACAAAAATAATTTGATTATCAAATTTAATTGTTTTTAAGAAACAAACAATTTTGTTAATCAACTAGAATAACAACAAAAGGAGTAAAATATGGAAAATTTACAAAATTTATCGCAAGCCGAAAAAAGAAAGTGGCTTGTAAAAAAAATGAAAGATAAATGGCATTTAGACGAGGAAGATATTATAGATGGAGATTGCGAAGATAATGCAATAGTATGTGGCAATGCAAATATTAAATTTATCGATATTTTTAAAACTATCAATCAATTAGATTGGGTAGGATTTATAATAGGCGACATGGAGATTTTTATCGATGTAAAGATTGCTAGAAATTGCATAGATGGAGGGAGTTATTTACCAACGCCCGACGAGTTTAGTATTCTCCGTGGAATAATTAGAATTTGGTATGATTAAAATTTATAAATAAAATATGAGCAATTATAAAAAAAAAGGTAGCAAATATAAAAATATTAAAACCGCAGATGGTTTTGATAGTAAAAAAGAGCGTAAACGATATTTAGAACTTGAATTATTACAGAAAGCGGGTGTTATAAAATGTTTAGCAAAACAAGCTTCATTTGAGCTTGTAGAAACATTTAAAGATAAGCAAGGTAACACAGAAAGGGGAATTAAATATATAGCTGATTTTGTTTACTATGATAATGAAAGAAAATCTCTTGTGATCGAAGATGTCAAATCTCCATTTACTAGAAAATTACCAGCTTATGTAATTAAGCGTAAATTGGTAAAACAAAAATATCCTGATTATTTATTTTTAGAGGTTTAAATGTTAATATTAGAATTATTATTACTTATTTTATATGGTATAGGATTTTGTTTCTTTATGTGTAATTGCGAAATAACTAACAAATTTGGTCTAGTTGGAGCGGTTTTAATGCTTATCTGTGCGGTTTTGCAACTTTTATTCGTTTTATTTAATTATGTTATTTAATTATGTTATTTATTTTAGTTTTTATTTTTCTCTTATTTAACAGCTTAATGTATAATAAATACTCACATTTTCCTTGGAAAGAAAACACAAAAAAAACTGATTATGCTTTCAGTTGTGCAATTTGCATGAATATTTTTATTTATTTAATTTTTTATAGTTAATTGCACCAGCTTTTTTTCTTTTCGCCATAATAAGCCCTACCAAGCTCGTTTTTAATCAGCTCTTGAGCTAAATCGATATTGTTGATAAAGACTTTGGCAACTATTCGACCGCCGTATTTGTCCCACTTGATTTCGGTAAAAGTAATTTTTTGATTATTCTTTTGAGCATTCTCAATTGCTTTTTTTGTAAATATTGTAGCTTTTTGTCCTAGAGCATTTTCTTTTTCACATTTAGCGTGCGGGGCTTTTTCAGGAGTATCAACGCCTTTGGCTCTTACGAAAAGCTTTAACTCCTCTGGCAAGAATTGATTATCAATCTCTAAACTATCGCCATCCAGCGTTCTAAGCACTTTCCATTCGTAAACTTCCGCCTGTGCAGTTGAGGTAAATAAGAATAGGATTAAGAATATTAGCATGATTTATATTTGGTTATTAGTTTATAATTTTCTTCTTGATTCTCATCATCAATTTCTAAAATAAATTCTTCTTTATCAACAATTTCATAAAGTTTTTCTAAAGCTTTGACAGATTGGCTTCCATACCAATCATAGACTATTCCCGCTTTTGAAAAATTTTGAATTATTGTAGTTGCTGGTAAAATGCAACCTTGCGAATTATCAATTGAGTTTCCGCCGTGTAATCTTACTCCTTTCCTTCCTTTTGTGTTTTTAACTAAATATAATTTAGTTTTGAAGCGGTTAGAAAGTGTCATTATACATTGATAAACGTCGGCTAAAATACAACTAGATTCGTTTTTGTTGGTAGCCAAATTATCTGAATTGTTTTCTTTGTTTTCGTAAAATCTGGCTGGCTCAATAGTGTAAAGCAAAGGAGGGAAATTTGGTTTTAATGGATCAATTATAGCTCCAAGCGTAGTGCCGTATTTAAAAACTTTACCCTCTTTTTTTACTTCGGAATAATTACCGTTATTGCAATAATATCTTTTAAGAATCAATTTTTTCATGACAATTATTATTTTTTAAACATTTATAAAAAATCAACATTTGTTCAGCCCAAGTTTTGAAACGAACAGGTGTTGATGCTATTCTTTTTTGCTCTTCTTTACTAAAAGTATTACGCCTAGGATAATCAGGAAGCGTGTTGATATATTCTTGTAGTTGTTCTTGTGATAAACTTTTACTCAAGCGCTTTGAGCAGGAAGTCATCATCAAAATTACCGTCAATATTATAGTCAATTTTTTTAGCATTTTTAGCTTTATTAAGAGTTGTTTTTAATTCTTGGATTTTTTCTTGGTGAAATTCTTTAGTTTCTTCTTCAATTTTTTCATACTCTTTAACTTTGTTTTGAGCTTCAAAATAATTATTAACAAAGCCAAGAATAAATAAAAACAAAATTACTCCAATAACTCCGATTGCAAAGTTTTTGGATTTAAGAATTAAGGGTAAAATAAAACTAAACATTATTTTTTTAATAATCCAGTTAATAAATTAATGTTTCCTAAGCCTATAATCGCAAAGAAACCACTTCCAGCATAAAATAGGAACTTTCCTAAATTGTCAAATGTTTCTTGCTTTACTGGCGTATAATAAATATCAATGCCAATAAAAATCGGGTAATGTAAAAAAGCAAATAAATAAATGATTGCGTAAACTTTTGCTCCGCTTTCTTTACTTAA
>Ga0207934_1000084_pt1 | contig 16795 bp, 20 predicted proteins | sample LakMenE22Apr09ns_FD_150724 | JGI IMG/M metagenome (GOLD analysis project Ga0207934, IMG submission 150724) | Freshwater microbial communities from Lake Mendota, WI - 22APR2009 deep hole epilimnion (SPAdes) | ecosystem: Environmental > Aquatic > Freshwater > Lake > Epilimnion/Euphotic zone ... | reverse complement strand
TATTTTCAATAAATAATAATAAGATATTCAATAGAAATTTATCTAATTCATTAATATTATTTTCATCATATCTTTTATCAATAGAAGTGTCAATAGAAATAATATTATTATTACATTTTAAATTGATATTATAATAAATATCCTCAATAAATTTATATTGTTCTAAATCACTTTTAATATTACAATAATAATTAACATTATTTTTTGTATAGGTTTCTTTAACATTTATTTCTAAATTAATCTTATCAAATAAATCTTGAAGAGGTAATAGTAATAATGGTGGAAATTCAATATTACGAAGATTAGTCAATTTATAATTACTTCTTTTAAAAATTCTTATATTCTCCTTTTTATAAATTTTACTATATTCATATTCATCAAATATAACTTTAGAATAGTCATCACTTAAAATAAAATTATAAAAATCATCATTAGTCATAAAATCAATATAATTATTAAATAAATATATATTATTTATATCTAAATTAACTTGTTTCATTATGTGGTTTATACATAACAACAGAATAAGAATGTACATTTAAATTGAATAGATTCTTATTGACTCTATCATTATTTTTTAACCATATTCTTATAATATGATAATTTTTCTTTGGACTTACTGATAATCCATTAATATTCATTGATGTTATATCTGTTTTTCCCATTGTTTCACCTAAAATTAATGATGCTATTTCAAATAATTTATCATTAAAATCTTGTTTATTAACTTTGAATGATAAACAACCTCCATTTTTATTATTTTCATCTTCCCATCTTGGCATTATATGTTCCCTCATTATAAAAAACATTCCCCTTTGCCATAAATCTTCAAATGCCTTATAAATATTCGTAAAATCCTCTACACTACTTATAGTAGTTATGAATTTATAACTACTTGTATCCCAATTCATATCATACGGGTCGTGAAAATATAAAGACCAAATATCATTAATATAAGTAGGAGAGGATGAAGACATATATTATAATTAAATAATTATTTTTAAATATAAGAAAAATAATTATAAATTATTTATATAAATGGATAATAAAGATACTATAGAAGTTAATGAAGAAGTTCTAAATAAAATTATTAAACTAGAAAATAAATATTTAGAAATGAAAAAAGAATTTAAGGAAATTAAAGAAAGATTTGCTAAATTAGAAAAAACTAAAGTAATATTCTAAACAAATTTTATAGTATTCTTATAAATAATGAATTTTTTTTTAAATATTTGTTTGTGTGATTAAAAATGCCTCAAGAAGTGAATATTGAAAGCTTACGCAATGCTAATCGCATTTTTCTCCTTACTTCAGTGATTCTACTGTTATTATTTCTTAAATTAGGAATAATTACATTATTTATATTTATGTCAATGATAGAACCATCTATGACATTAACTTTTATAATGTATTTATTTAGATTTCTTGGAGTAGTAATAGTTCCTACTATATCTATTTTAGGTACTGTTACAATATTAGATTCGTTGAATGTGATTGAATATCTTCTTAACTTACTTCTATAAGTTGATATAAGGGAAATGACAAAATTAATTTTTTGTCATTATAATATTTTTGTATTATTTTTATAGTATTCTTATTAAAAATGAATTAGTTCTTTAAATATTTATTTGTGTGATTAAAGATGCCACTAGAAGTGAATATTGAAAGCTTACGCAATGCCAATCGCATTTTCCTCTTTATTTCAGTGATTCTGCTGTTAATATTCCTGAGTTTTGGAATACTTGCATTAACTATTTTGATGTCATTGACAAATCAGTCTATGATATTAACTTTGACTATGTATTTATTCAAGATTCTTAGAATAGTTATAATATCTAATATGCATTTATTAGGTATTTTAACAGTAATGGATTACTTAGGTATGTCTCCTTAACTTATGAGTGAAGTTGATATAAGGGAAATGGCAAAATTAATTTTTGTCATTTATAAAAAAATGACCTGAAGACTTACACATTTACATTAATTTTTTTAATTTCAATGATTTTTATTTAGGATTCTCAAAGTATTTATAGATTCTATTATAATTATGAGTGATATAAGGAAAATTGCAAAAATTATTTTTGTATTAATTTTATAGTATTTTTATAAAAAATGAATACTTATTTTAAATATTTGTTTGTGTGATTAAATGCCGCCAACAATGATTGATGCTTATTTCTGCGATGCTGCCGAATATTATGAGAATTCTCAAGATGCCGATTACCATTTCACTCGTGATAATGGATATAGGTTCTTCTTGATACGAGAGTATGCTGAATGGTTATATACCATAAATGAATGCATTCGTATCTGGGAGTAGGATAGAAGTTGGGAAAATGGCAAAATTAATTTTTTGTCATTTATAAAAAATGATTTGGATAATATTTCATTATATGATTAAAAATGCTTCTTCATCCATCTATAATTGAACTGGTTAATATGGTGTCAATTATATTTATGTTATTGATATATTATGTTATTCTGTTTTTTATGGAGTTTGCGGTAATAGTATTATCTTATTTGCAAATATTATTTCAAACAAACTTCAAAATTATTTTGATTTTAGATTTTATTATTATTATGCAGTTTGTTATAATAATAACATAGTTTTAATTTCTATATGAATGTAATTAACTCAAATAGCAATTTTTGTTTATTTTTAATAATAAAATGAATAAAAAATGATTTAGTTTATTTATTTGAGATTATAACAAGAAATGCCATTTGAGTTAATTATATTATTTTCATCAATGATTTTATATTCTATGAAATGTCATAGATTAAATTCATATAAAATAAATTATGAAAAATCGTATAATTTAGATAGGATAGTAATATGTAATTAAAAAATGATTTTTTGATTTTTGTAATTAATTTTTATAAATGTTATTTAGAGTAATAATAGCAACATTAATATTATTAGATATTATTTTATTAGGAGGAATATTATTTATATCATCAATTCCTAATAAAAATAATAAACAAACTAATTTTGAGATATATATTTATTTCTTGACAATTAATATAAATTTGGCGTTATTATGTTTATTTATATTGAAAAGAAATAATAAGAAAAATGAGAAAAAACAGGAATTATCAATAATAATAGATAATACAAATAATATTAATTATATCAATGATAAGATAGATGAATTTATAGAAAATCATTCAATATTTCAGGACAAGGTTATAATGATTAATCATTTAAGAAAAGATATGATAGTGATTAAGAGAAAAGAATTATATAAAAATTTAAAACTCAAATTAAAATGCAGGGATGAAATAACGGAAGAGATAGTTAAAGATGAATTATTATTATTACGAAATGATTTAGATAATTATAAAGATGAATTAGGGAGAAAAATAAATAATTTATTAGAACTTCATAATATAAAAATATTTATGATAAATTTAAATAATTAGGATTATAAAGATATGGATGAAATTACTTCACCGATTGGAGATTTTGAAAATAATATTTTTTCATCTTTCAATAATTTTAAAAATGAATAATCATCAACTTCTCTTGCTTGTGCTTTCATAGTTAGATATTTATCAGGATTAATATTTATAAATTTTTCCCATAATTCTTTTTGAATTTTTTTAATATTAGAAGGTACATTAATTTTATCTTTTAAAATTCCAGAATATACATTACCATTACCATCCATATTATCTTTAACTAATAAATTATTAATAAATTCTTTTTTACTTTCTAACTTTAAATTTTTATGACATAAACATACATTAATTTTATAATAATCATTGAGAAAAGCATATGGTGCGTGTAATTTACTTGATTTAACATTTCCAAAATCCCAAATCATCCATAAAATGCCAATATTTTCAATATAATAATTTTCATCATTAATTTTATAATGAAAACATCCACCTTTTTTAATTTTATAATAAATGAAATTACCCCAATGTGTATCATTATGCAAATAACCTAAATTATGTAAAATAAATATAGACATAAATATTTGTTCGTAAATATTTTTCCATATATCTTCATTATGTTCTTCATTATTCATAAAAGTTTTTAAATCACCAATAGCACGTTCATATAAAATGATTGAATAATTTTTATTTATTTTTTTAGCATCTCTTAAAATAGTAGGATATGCTGGTTCTCTAATTATTTTATCACATATTGAATCAAAATAATATAATGGTAAATGTATTATTTTATATTTAATAGCATATTTAGACAAAGCTTTAAAAATAGTTAATTCATTTTGAGCTTCTTTTGATTGTAATTGAATTTTAACAACAAATTTAGGTATTGATTTATATTTATCATTAATATTCATTGCTTTATAAATAATACCAAATACACTAGGAGAACCTATTTGTTGATATAATTTAATATCTTTTGTTAAAAGATAATTATTATTTTCAGATGTTAAAGTAATACAATTTTTAGATTTAAATTCAATCGTTTCTAAATATTTAGAAATTTTTTTATAATCATTAAATTTATTAAAAATAATTGTATTATCTTTTGATGATGATGATGATGAAACAGACCTAAATTTAACCTCTTTTTTCTCTTTCTTTATATCAGTCTTTATATCCTTTTGTTTATGTTCTTTCCTTATATCAGTCTTTATATCAGTCTTTATATCAGTCTTTAAATCATCAGTGATACTATAACAGAATTCATTAAATTTTCTGTATATTTTTTTATCAGTAGAATTTAAATTATCAGTAGATTTTATTTTATATGTATTACAAAAATCATTAAAAATAGAATAACTATCTGTTTTTTTATTAGAACATAATTTTTTAATTTTATTATATAAGGGTGCGTTTTCTTTAATAGGTCTAAGTGTTTTTGGATTTACTAATTTATTTTTATTCCAGGATTTGCATTCATCAGTAGTGTATATATTATTCATTATCTAATAATAATATATTAAATAATTGTTGAATAAATTATTTTTCCAATAGGAAGTTTTGAAAATAATAAATCTTCATCTTTTAACAATTTTATAAATGTATTACTATTCATATTACCTTTTGCACATTCCTTAATAATACTTTTACTATTTGATGATTCATTAATAAATTTTTGCCATAATTCATATTGAAGATTTTTAATATTTGATGGTAATGTTATTTTATCATCTAATTTTCCTGATATTTTATCATCCTTACCTAATGGATTATTAGTATCAATTAAAAATATAGGGTTATGTTCTAATTCCATATTTCTATGACATAATTCAATATTTGTTTTATAATAATCCTGTAAAAATAAATATTTAACTGATGTGTCTATTTTTTCGCATTTTTCATAATCCCATATCATCCATATTATTCCCAAATTTTTAATATAATAATCCTCATCACCTATTCTATAATGAAAACATCCTTCTTTTTCTATGACGCGAAATAAAAAATTAGATTTATTAATATTATTATGAATATATCCCATATAATGAAGCATACATATTGACATATATAATTGTTCGTAAATATTTTTCCACATATTTTTATCTATACTAAAATCATCAATAAAGGATGATAAATCTCCATCTGCATTTTCAAAAAATAATAATGAATAATATTTATAATATTTTTTAGCAGTATTTAAAAGTTTTGGATATTCTGCTTTTCTAATAATCTCATTGCATATTGTATAATTATAATATAATGGTATATGTCTAATATTCTTTTTAACAGCATTTAATGATAATTTTTTAAATAAATCTATAGTATTATTTGTTTCTTCTTGTTGTAATGTTATTTTAATCAAAAAATGTTTTATAAATTTATTTTTTTTCTTATTAATATTTTTTGCCTTATATATAATACTATCGTCTTTTTGTATTCCAAATTGTTTATTTAATTTAATATTATTATTCATCAATAAATAATCATAATTTATTTTAGGGTTTTGAAAATAACTAAACAAACTGAAAGCAGGTTTTTCCTGTTTTTTACTAGGTATTAATGTAATACAATTATTAGAACTAAAATTAAGTTCATCATCTAATTCATCACTATAATATAAAGATGATGAACTTCTATTTTTTTCTTTGTCTAATATAAGTTTCAAATCTTTTTTTTGACTATCTGTTAAATTACTATATTCTCCAAAATCCTTTTTTTCTTTCAAATATTCTATATATTTTATTGGTGATTTTTTCTTCATATTTATAATGCGTTGTTCTTCTGGATTCCTAACCTTTTTATCAATTACAGCAACTATATATTTATCCAATTCTTTTTTCTCCATTTCTTCTTTTTTCTTTGCTTCCCTTTCCTTCGCTTTTAATAGTTTTTGTTCTTTTCTTTCTTCTTTTTCCTTTATTTTTAATTTCTTTTCTTCTCTTTGCTTTGCTTTCAATATTTTCTGCTGCCTTCTTTCTTCCTTTTCCTTTTCTTCCAATCTTTTCTGCTGTCTTCTTTCCTCTCTTTCTTTTTCCTTTGCTTCTAATTTCTTCTGCTGTCTTCTTTCCTCTCTTTCTTTTTCCTTTGCTTCCAATTTCTTCTGCTGTCTTCTTTCTTCCTTTTCCTCAGTTTCAGTTGATTCTAATTTCTTTTTATGTTTCTTTTCTTTTTTCTCAGTTGTTGATTCAAATATTTTCTCAGTTTCAGTTGATTCTAATTTCTTTTTATGTTTCTTTTCTTTTTTCTCAGTTGTTAATTCAAATTTTTCGTGCTTTCTTTTTCTAATACCTTCAATATTTTCACAGAAATTATTAAATTTTTTATAAATTATTTTTTCATTTGAATTAAGATGATGAGATGGTGATTTATTATTTTTGCAAAAATTATGAAACATTGATGCAATATTATAATTATAACATTGTTTTTCTAGTTCATTATAAGTAGCAGCACCAATTTTAATTGGTCTATTTGTTTTTGGATTAATAGATTTATTTTCTTTCCATTTAATACATTCATCAATAGAATAAATAGACATTTTTATATTCTAATAACTATTTTTAAAAAAAAATGATAAATGATTATTATAAAAAAATTATAAATAATGTTATGCTATTTACTATATATGAATGTTGATGAAAATAATATTAATAGTTGGGAAAAAACATTGATAAAATCTAAACAACATTCATTATCAAACGCAGAAAAAAGAATGCTTAGTGATTATGGAGTTTCTAATCTCAATGAATACATTACTTTAATTAAATCTAATATTAATGACGAATCTAAAATAACAATGATTATAGATAATTATAATCAAAGAAAAAAAGAACGATTAGAATTGGAAAAGAAGAAAGATAATGATGAGTTAGATAGAATTATTAAGAATAGCATTAAAATTAGTAAAATTGATAATAATATTAGTATAAGATTATTAATCAAAAATGAAAGAGAAAAAGCAATTGAATTATATCAAAAATTTAAAGAATCACCAGAGATTGATGATTATATTGATGATTTCATTCTTAAAAATATAATCTTTGGAATTTTTGAAAAGGAAGAAATGGTAGGGATTGTGATTATTGAATATAATAGAAAATTTATGATAGGAGAAAAAATTCCTACTTTCTATATTCAAGAAATATTCATAGATGATATTTATAGAAGAAGAGGATTTGCAGATTTATTATTTAAATATTGCATATTAATCTGTCCTAATGAATATATTACATTTATGACTCATCCTTCAAATGTTCCAATGATAAATATTGCAAAGAAATATAATTTTAATTTATATGAAAAATCATCTGGTGATGCTAAAAATCCATTATTATATATTAGAATTAATTCTAATATTGATGATGAAATTAAATCTGCTTTTCTTTAAAACATAAAAGAAAATTAAAAAAAGAAATTATTTTTTTTGTTTTTTAAGTCGCGGCAGCAGCAACAGTAGTTGAAGGTGCGATTTTACTTCCAGCAGTTGGGAAATGATGAGAAATTAGGCGTTGAAGAACAAAAAATGTAACCTCTTCTTCCTTATTCATACGAAAGATTTTTTTAAGTTTTTCATCAGGAAGAATTACTCGGCGATTAGTTGGTTTATTTAGATTATGTTCTTTAACATAAGCATTAATATATCGTGTAATATCTGTTCGGGATTTCTCTGTTCCATGTGGAACACCAATAAAATCACAAAGTTCATCAGAGATTTTATTAGGTTTGGCAAAACCAGATGGTGATTTACGAGCATTATCTCTCTTCTTCTGGATTCGTTCAACAACCTTTTTTAGTTTATCGTGTTCTTTTAGAACAGGTTTTAGAGAACTTTGAATATCCTTAACAATTCCCGCTAATGAAGCAATCTTATCAACAAGAACTTTAATTACATCTTCCCCGGTTTCTACTCCATCTTCACTTGCAGAACCTGGAGCAGATGTTGTTGAAGTTGCTGCTGGTTCCTCAACTTTTGAAACAGTTGCTGGTGCAGCTTTTGATGCACGAGTTTTCTTAGCAGCAGGAACAACAACTTCTACTGTAGAAGCAGGTTCAGCAACTTTTGCAGGAGCAGCAGGTTCAGCGACCTTTACAGGGGCAACAGGTTCAACAACTTTCGCGGCAGGTTTAGTTTCTGTTGTGGTATTTTGTTTTTTCGCAGCAGTAGATGGGGCCATATTTTTATATTTCTAATATATATATAAATCTTTATATCAGTTTTTTATTTTAATTGATTAAAGATTCTTAAAATAGTATTTTTATCATCATCATTAATTTTATTCCAATCTTTTTTATCAATTGGGATATAAATAAAATTACATATAAAATTGCCTTTATTAATACCTAAATTAGGTATAATAAATTTATTGGAGAAAGGTTCAATGGTAATTAATAATATTTCTTTATTAAGGAAAACGTGTTCTCTAATATTACCTGTTAAATATTCGGCAGTTGAAATTATCATATCAAAGATAATATCAATAGAATTATCATTATTTTTAATATGATAATAATTTTTATTATCGTTAATAAGATTTAAATTAAATATAATTTCGTGTTCAATGTCATTATCATCAATATAAGTTATTTCAGTTTTAGGGTATTTTTTACAATCTAAATCAATAAAAATTGGTTCAACACAATCACGAAGAAAAATGCGGATTTTTTTCTTATTTTTACTAAAATAATCATTATAATTAATATCTAGATTGAAAGAATGCGTAACAATCTTATTTGATTTCATAATAACATTAATAAAATCTTTGAATAATTTGCTATTAACAATATAATCAAAAGTTTCTTCCCAATTATCGTAATCAATATTTATTTTTTCAAAATCATTATTAATAATTTGATTATAGGCATTAGTGGCATCCGTAAATTCTTTAATTTTTATTTTCTTTTCTTCAATATCAGTAATATTATTTAATTTATCAGGATGAGATTTTAATGCAATTTTTCTATAAGCTTTTTTTACATTCTCAATATTAGAATCGGGACTAATGTTAAGAATTTTATATGGATTTTCTAACATTTATATTTAAAAGTATAAATATTTATATTTTTAAATATAAATACGAATATGAGTAATAATAATTTGGATGAATACATAGATATATGTATAGGTTCAAATGGTTCTCATTATGACGTTTCAAAAGTTATATATGAATTAATAAAAGATAAATTTATTTATAGTGGCAAAAATAATTGGAAATATAATGAAAATAATGAATTTATATTTGATGAGAAACAATCAAAATTGCGACAAGAACTTAAATCAAATGTTATAAATAATTTTATTATGAGAAGTAATTATTGGGATGATAAATCAACGGGGCAAAATGATATTAATATATCATTAAATTATCAATTAAAATCATCTACATTATTACAAATAGCACATAAATTAACCGATGATAAATATATTAATTGTATTATTAAGGAACTAAAACAATTTTTTAATACTATAATAGATGATTGACAAAATTAAAAAGTATGCGTTAGAATTTCTAAATTATAATGAAGAATTTTATAAATATTTAACAACTATTAATAAAATTCTTCATATATCTAAAGATAATATTCATTTCTCCGTTTGTTATAATGAAACTGAACCTATTAATCAAGCAGAATTAACACAACTTAATAAAAATTTAGACAGAATTCATAAATTCGCCAATAATTTCGGGTATATCTTCAATATCTTCCTCGTACTATCACCTTTTAAAAAAGCATTTAAAGAAAACCCCACATTACCCTTAAATACATTTAATACAAATACAGGATTTACATTGATGACTACATCAAAAAATAAATTAATATGTGTAGTAAGAAAGGAGGAATATATTAAAGTTATATATCACGAGATTATTCATCATATTTTATTAATAAATAGTACTTTCAGTAATAGTAATATAAATAAATTAAAAAGTCATTTTAAGATATTAAATAGGAAGGTTGATCCAAATGAGGCAATTATAGAATTTTGGGCGACTATTATGTTTTTAAAAGAATTGAGTTTAGAAACTAATAAAGATTATTATGAATTATTTATGGAAGAATTAAATTATTCTTTATATAAATCATATCAAATTAATAAATTGCAAAAATTAAATGGTGGATATTGGAAAGACGACGATACAAATTTATATTCATATGTCATCTTTAAAACTATTATTATGTATAATATAATTGAATTTAATAAAATTTATACATTCCCATATAATGATGATGTTATTACAGATTTTTTAATTAAAAACTCAAATTTACCATTAAAAACTTGCCGTAATAATAGTAAAAGAAAAATTATGTCATTGTGTTTTATGGTTAATAGCGATTCATAATCTAATCTATTCTAATCGTTTTAAATAGACGAATTGGTCTATATCATTAATCATATCCTCTAAAATACCTTGTAATCCTCCTGCATTTGGTGCTTTATTTAATGCTGTTTTTATTTTTTTTAAGTTTTCTTTCTGTGTATTATAATATGCATTCATATTATCACAATCGCTAGTAGCATTAATATCTACATTAAATATATGTACAGGTTGTTTATCAAATTTTGCTAAATATACTTCAATAAATCTATCACTCTTATCTTGTAATCGTGAATATAATTTATCTAATGCTATATGATGAGAATATTTAGGTGTGCACCAATGAAATAATAGTGTTTGACTTAATAAACCTAAAAAATACCCAGTGTAGCAATCACCGCTCATTCTATACTTATACAAAATATAATTATATTTTTTATAAATAAATAAATATATATAATTATAAAATTAAAGATAATTAATAATGTCAATAGAAGATATTACATATTTGCAGAAAAATAGTATTAAACAGAATTATGTAGTTTTAATTGATAGTAAAAATAGAAATTATGAACTTTATCCTGACCCAAATTATTATGAAATTAATTTTAATGTTCCCTTTAAAAATGTTATAGGGTTTGATATTATTGATACAAGTATCCCTAGAACTATGTATTCAATTGATAAATATAATAATACACTCTATTATTATATTCATACAGATACTGAAAAATCATTTGATGATGTTATTAATGAATTAGCATCAACTGATGTATATGACCCAACATATGATGGTAGATTTAAAGTTTTTACAATGCCTTTTGGTGATTATTCATTATCATCATTTATGGATTTTTTTAATAGTGGTTTTAAATCAAATGTTTATGATACTACTGATAATTCTATTATTTTAGAAGCTTCTGGATTAACTGACCCAATTGATATTTCAGATACTATTCAATTCAAATGTAATTATCCATTTATTTTTAATATGTATGATAGTACATTAGCAGAAACATTAGGATTTCATTTATTAATCAAAGAAGAATATCATAATAAAAGATATGTTTTTAATGAAAAATTATTAAAAAAAATTATTATTGATAATGAAGAAGTTTCAGCTCATTTAAGATTATATATAAGTTTTAATAGTAATCCTTCATCAACTGAACCCGGTATGAAATATAATATTATTGCACCTGGATTAGTTTGCTTCACTGGTGAAAAATATATCATATTGAGATCACCGGAAATTGAAGAACATTCATTCGGTTCATTGGCATATACTAATAATAATTTAGGCATCGCTAAATTTAGAACTAATTCTTTAGGTTTCAATGATGAGAAATTATATGTAACTAAAATTCCAATTAGAGAATTTCATCCAATAGGCAAATTATCAAAAATAACATTTAGATTTGAAACAGCAGAAAAAAAATTATATGATTTTAAAGGTATTAATCATAATATAACATTGGCAATTTGTTATTATGAACCAACATTTAAACCAAAAGAAGATTTTAATTCAATATTAAATCCAAATTATACAAATAATTTTAATAATTATAAATATACAAATGCAGAACAAGAAATTATTAATGAAAGTGATGACGACGAAGATGATATTAATGAAGATGATATAACTGAAAACTATTCACGAGATAATGTAAATGATTATAGAAAAATGGAACAAAAATATAATTATAATTTATGAAAAATTATTTTTAAATTTTTCAACATATGATATTATATTTTCTAAATTTTCACGAGTAAATGTTCCAGCATTTATAAATTTATCCATATCATTTGATGTTATTGAACCCGATGTTAAACCGCTTAATATTTGTCCTTCAAAACCTTCTAATGTATCTATTTTATTATTAAAAGTATCTTCATCCTTATTTTTTGATGGTTCCTCTTCTTTTTTTACATCCTTCTTTTTTGATGGTTCTACTTCCTTTGGTTTTTCTTCTTCTTCGTCATCTTCTATTAATTCTTCTTTTTTAAAGGTTTTATCAGTAAATCGTTCAATTTTTCTATATTTCTTAAATTGACATCCAAATAATACAATAAATAATATTGCTAATACTAAAACAAGAGATAATAAATTAAGTATATTATCATAATATCCCATTCTTTTTTTTACTTATCTGTATTTATTATAAGATATTAAAAAAATATATTAAATGAGTAGAACTGAATAATTATTATGACTGAATTAAATATTGCTTATAACACTACTGATATTATGGGAGAAGATTTATCAAAAAATAATGATGATAATGATTATCAACAACAATCCCAATCTTTACAACAACAACAGATACAACCGCAAATTCAAATTCAACCACAACCTCAACCTATAATACAACCACAAATTCAATCACAACCTCAACCTCAAATAAGTAATTTTTATATGCCACAGCAACAACAACCACAAATAAGAAAACAATATCAACAACCACAAAGAACCCCAGAATATTCATTTTGGGATAGAATGACAATGTCTCGTCCTGATGTTTTTAAATTAATATTATTATCATTTGTAATAGTTTTAGGTATATCAATTGAAAAATTTGCGAGTCATTATATAACATCATATTTATCAGATAATATATTATCACCAATACAGGAATTATTAGTTCGCCTAAGTTACCCGATTTTAATATTCTTATTTATATGGATAATTAAATCATTATAAAATAGATAAAAATGAATATTAAAGATTTATATAAATATATTAAACCATTGATTGATATTTATTTTTATAAATATTTTGGAGAAAAACAAACTTTTATTAATGAAATGATAAGAATTCTTAAAACAAAGGCAAAAGAAGCAGCAACGAAATCAACTGTTGATAAAAATACTTGCGATATTATATATACCGTTTTCTATTTATCATTATTTTTTATATTTTTATTTTTAATAATAGTTATTTTATATCTTATTTATATCAATACTTATTATAGTCTTAATGCTACTTTTGCTAAAATGATTAAAAATCAAATAAGATTAGATGATTTACCTGAATTTAATCAATTGAAAAATATTATTTATATTACTGATAATTTCTCATTTGATATAACTCTTTTGATTTTTATTATTATTATTATCATTATTATCTATTTTGCCTATTATTTCTATTCTACATTAGATATTGAAATAGTATATAATGAATTTAATATATTATTACCATTCCTAATAATAATATTTATAGTAGGAATCGTATATTTTATTTATAATTTTAATTATATGAATTTAGTATCAAGACGTTCAAAGAACTTATTAGAATTGATTTATAAAAATATTAATTTAAATTTTATAAGTAGTCAGGGTATATGTAATTTTATATCTAAAAAAAATAAATTTGATGATTATTTTGTTGCCGGTAAATGTAATGATGTTAAATATAATTTTAATCAAACTAAATTATATAATTATATAACTGACCTTATGAATTCAGCATATAATAAAGATAATACATTAACATTGGAAAAATTTAAAACATTAAAAGATGATAATGGCATTTTATATACTGATAAAATAAGTTCGGCATTTTTTACATTCGTATTAATTAGATATTTTATAGATAATAATTTATTAAATGAAGCAAAAGACCTATTTTCAACATTTAATTTAATTAAACTAAAATTAATGCCACGAATAAATCCAATATTATATTTAAATTATGAATCAATATTATTTACATCTAAAAATGAATTAATTTTTAATAATAATCCTTACATGCAAAAAGCTTTCAATAAAAATAAAGACATCTATAATTATGTCTATAATGATTATTATAATAAAATATCATTAATACAGGAATTAATAGTTGATATTTATAATTTATGTAAATATAAAATGATTTCCGTTTATGATTATTATACATTATTGGGTTTTATAACATTATGTATAATTATTTATTATTTTATTATCAATTATTATAAATTACATAAATAAATTTTTTAAATATATTATATCTTTAAGAATTAATAATAATGAATTTATTAAGTTCCGGTATTGGAAGAACATTAATAGGAAAACTTAGTATTGCTGATAAAATTAATATTGCGACTAAACAAAGAATTTCCCAGGATTCTCTTAATAACCTATTTACATCATTATCGGTAAATGAAATAACAAAACTTTTAAGTAAAAATAATGCTAGTATTGAAATTGACCCATCAATGATTGATAAAATGAAGACCTTTTCGCCTAATATAAATTTTAATAAAGAAAATAAAGAAAAATTTGCTATTATTGCTAAAAAATTAAATATGAGCGATGAAGATATTAATGAAATTAAAGAAAATTTTGGAAAAATTAATAAACCTTTTATAACACTTAATGATATTCAAAATTCATTTAGTGTAACAGAAGATATTTCCCCATCACCTGAAATTCCATCACCAAAACCAAAACCTAAAATTGATAAAGTTGATTTACCTAATATAAGTGATGATGATGTTAGTAATAACGTCGGTATTGTTTATAAAACTATTAAAAACGCAGATAAAGGACATATATTAACAGAAGAAGAAAGATTAAAATATGAAAAATCATTAAGTGAATTAAAAAATTTAGATGATAGTAATCCAAATAAAGAAGAAGTTGAAAAATATTTAGAAAAGATTAAAGATAATATAAATGTTGATGATGTTGGCGGTGTTGAATTGGGCGGCAATAAAACGACAATAATTGATTTTACTAAATATGCATCATTATTTAGATATTGTTTAGTACTTATAATTACTATATGTATAATTATTTATATTATTATAGTAATATTATCTTTTATTAATGTTGTTTATTTATTAATCAAAATTATTAATACAATTATAAGTTTATTCTATAATACAGTCCTAACAAACGAACAAACATTAAGTTATAATGCTAAACAAATCGTTAAATCTACAAATAATAATTTTAAATACGATATATTTAATATTCTCACAGAACAAAAAACAGCATTAACAATATTCAACTCGGTTATATATATCATTTATATCCTAATGGCATATGTTATTATGTATTTATTATGCGTCATATACGTTCAAATGATGAAATATACCCATGTATTAAAAGGTTCGCTGTCTGATATTGATGAAAAATATAAAATATTGCCAATAATTGGTTTATTGTTAATATTTAGCATATTTCATTTATTAATCTATAAATTTATATTTAAAAATATGGCAATTTCAAATTTTAAGGAAATTACTAAATTTGAAACAGATGTAGATGTGAGAATATCTAATATTATAGAAACTAAATATAATAATAATGATGAATGTTCTAAATTCTTTGATTTATTAACAGATACATCAAAACGGAATGAATTAGATACATATTTTTCAAATAAAGTCAAAACAATTAAAGTTGATAATGAAAATAGTATTCGCAAATATCTAATGATGTATAATATCTATATGTATTTTGAAGAATATCTATATATGAATGATGTAATGAAAGAAAAAATTAAAAATTATTTTGGAATAAGTAAGGACGAAAATGGCGATGAAGTTAAACAAGATACGACATTTATAGGATTATTAGATTCAAATGAACGAAAATTATTAAAATTATATCACGAAGATTTACCATTTCATACCCTAATATCAAAAGATTATTTAGAAGATTATCAAAAAGTTAATGAAGAAATATCATTAACTATAAATGCCATTAATAAATATATTATTAAATATACTGGAACATTTTTCCCTTTTCTTATAACCTGTATATATATATTTCTCATTTGTATATATAATATTTATACATTATACATAATATTCAAATTTATCATTTATACAGAAGAAGATGATTATTTTATATCCTTTATATACACATTTTCACATAAATATATAATATACTGTGAAAAGATATATTCATTCTTTTTTAGTAAATAATAGTAGTAAGTGAATAATGTTAATAATAATACCATTAATATTTTTATTATTAATATTGAATAAGATTGATTATATATATAAATTTGAGAATGAAAAATGCGAAAAGATTAAATAATCTAAAATTATTATTTTTTTATAATTTAGAATGAATGAATATTATAAGAAACGATA
>Ga0207934_1000083_pt1 | contig 16826 bp, 10 predicted proteins | sample LakMenE22Apr09ns_FD_150724 | JGI IMG/M metagenome (GOLD analysis project Ga0207934, IMG submission 150724) | Freshwater microbial communities from Lake Mendota, WI - 22APR2009 deep hole epilimnion (SPAdes) | ecosystem: Environmental > Aquatic > Freshwater > Lake > Epilimnion/Euphotic zone ... | reverse complement strand
TTTGTAATTATTTATTTTGTAATTATTTATTTTGTAATTATTTATTTTGTAATTATTTATTTTGTAATTATTTATTTTGTAATTATTTATTTTTCTTAAAAGTATATTTTTTATTTTTATTTAAACATTTGAATTGGTTCCAAGATAAATTGATGTCTGGTCCTCTATATTCTTCTTTATTTTCATTATTTTCGTCTAATTTTTCTGCTTTTTTTAAAGCACTGTCAATATATATTTCTTTTAAAATAGTTCCAACATCATACGATGCTTCATGTTGGTCTTTTTCCCCATCTTCTATGCTTTTTAATATATTTAAAAATTTATATAATAATTGTAAATCAATCTCATCTTTCTTAATTTTATTATAAATATCAGTATAATATGTAAATAAAAAATTTGATTCTAACATAGCCTCATTAGTAAAATATTCTGAATTGACATCATTTCCATATTTATTTTTTAATTCGATTAAATTATTTATATTGGACCTTAATATTTCGCTGTGTTTTAAATTTCGAATTAATTGTGTTTGATCTTCCACATTATTTGTAGAAATCATTTGTTGCAATTTTAATCGTTGTGCGTCATTCATTTTAATATTTTAGATTTTTATATTTATTTTTAAATTATAACTTATTGAAATACTTTTAAAATTTATCGAATACTTTTAAAATTTAAATATTTGTTTTATTTATTTTAAATTATCATATTATAATGACAAATAATAATGGTGGATTGCCCCAACAGCAAATTCCTGGAGGACCTATAAGACAAGAATCTGTAAATTTGCAGAACGCCGGAATAAATAAACAACTTAATTTAATAAACCCAAGTGGAGGAAACCTAAGAAAAACAAGAAACCTAAGAAAAACAAGAAACCTAAGAAAAACAAGAATACAAAATCGAAGAAAAACAAGAGGAGGTGCTGGTTCAAGTGGAAATTCTTCATCACCGATTTCTCCTCCAATTGTTCCAAATACTGGAAGTACTGTCGTAGCCCGAGATGGACAACAAAGCTCATATAATAATCTTGCTTCATTATCTGGTAGTGTAAATGCGAATTCAGTTTATGATGGAAAAGGAGGAAAAAGAAAAAGAAAAAGAAAAAGCCAAAGTAAAAATAAAAGTAGAAAAACGAGAAAACATTAAAAAAGCCGTAAATGTTACTAAATAATTATATATTATTTATATATAATTATGCCTTCTGTTTCAAATTATTTAAATTTATTATATGTCAATTTGGGATTTATATCTCAAATTGCAATCATGATGTTTTTTCGTTCAGCTTTGGACATAAAGGAAAATTGGCCAAAATATAGATGTAATCCGCCTTATTGGATTTACTCTGAAAATATTTCAGAAGATTTTACATATTGTGTTCAAAATACACAATTAAATATGATGGGATATTTGACACAACCATTGAATTATATGATTGATTCTTTGGCATCAATTGGTTCAGCATTCAATGTTAATATAAATAATATTCGTGGAGTGATAAGCTCAGTTAGAACATTTATTTCTGATATTGTTCAAAATATATTTGGTGTATTTTTAAATGTAATTATTCAATTTCAAAAAATAATGATAAGCATAAAAGATTTAGTTGGAAAAATATTGGGAATTGTTGTGACTATTTTATATATTTTAGATGGGTCATTAAAAACTATGAATAGTGCATGGGCAGGTCCAGCAGGACAAATGGTTCGCAAGATTGGAAAAATTGGTTCTTGCTTTCATCCAGACACCTTAATCGCTTTAAAAAATGGTTCAAAATGTGCCATGAAAGATTTGCCATTAGGGGAAGTTTTATTGGATAATTCAGTAGTTTTTTCAGTGATGAAAATTGACAACATAAAAAAAGAAAAAATGTATAAAATAATAGATGACGATCAAATTATTTATGTAACTGGTGACCATTATATTTTGGATGAAAATTATGAATGGATTAAAGTAAAATATTATAAAGATGCTATTTTGCAAACAGAAGTTTATTCAGATTGGTTTTCTTGTTTAATTACAACAACCGGAAAAATTCCGATAGGAAATTATATTTTTTGGGATTGGGAAGATGATTGTTTGAATGACGAATTATAAATTTTTGTTGTATTTTTCATAAAAGTATAAAAGTATAAAAGTATATTTTATATTTTATATTTATTAAATAAATTTATATGCAAGCTCTCATAGCTCAGTAGGTAGAGCATTCGTATATTAACCGAAAGGTCGGAGGTTCGATCCCTCTTGAGAGCGATATTTTTATTTTAATATTCTAAAAATGCTATTTTGCAAACAGAAGTGTATTCAGATTGGTTTTCTTGTTTAATTACAACTACTGGAAAAATTCCGATAGGAAATTATATTTTTTGGGATTGGGAAGATGATTGTTTGAATGACGAATTATAAATTTTTGTTGTATTTTTCATAAAAGTATAAAAGTATAAAAGTACATTTTATATTTCATATTTTATCAAACAAATTCAGATAAGCTCTCATAGCTCAGTAGGTAGAGCATCCGGCTGTTAACCGAAAGGTCAGAGGTTCGATCCCTCTTGAGAGCGATATTTTTATTTTTGTCAATATTCTGAAAAATAATTATTTTTAAATATTATCAATAAATTTTAATTTAATTTTTACAATAAATTTTAATTTAATTTTTACAATAAATTTTAATTTAATTTTTACAATAAATAAAATATTTATTGTTATTATATTATTCAATTATATTAAATAAAATGAATAGTGATTTTGAAAAAACAACAAAATTTATCAATGGTGTTTATGATAATTTAACATATTATGATTTATATGGAACATCTGTTTTTTTATTTTTTATCATAACATTAATTGCAATTTTAGCATTTTTATCTTCTCGTGCACTTCTCTCCAAAGAAGAAATTGCGATCGATTGGGAAAATCAAAGATGTAAACCTCAAAACATCCCATTTGCAGGATATATATCAAAGCCCCATGATAAAACAGCGTTTGAATATACAAACGAAAATTTTCAATATTGTATTCAAGATGTATTGCTCAATATCTCGGAAAAATCATTACAACCTTTTAATTTCATGGTTGATTCATTGACCTCAATTTTTTCTAAAATCAATGATGCTATTCAAAAAATTAGAGAGGTATTAGCATCAATACGAAATAATATAAAAAAGATTGTTCAAGACATCATGAATCGCATTTTAAATATTTTAATTCCGTTACAAACCATGCTTATTTCACTGACTGACATTTTTAATAAAACACAAGGAATATTAACCGCAGGATTATATACAGCATTAGGAACATATTATACATTACAAGCACTGATGGGTGCGATTTTAGAATTAATTGTTAAAATGTTGATAGCTTTAGTAATTATGATTGTAGGATTGTGGTTAGTTCCATTTACACAACCAATGGCAGCAACAATGTCAGCAGTATTTTTATCTATATCTATTCCTCTTGCTATAATAGCAATTTTTATGAAAAAAATGTTACATATTGAATCTTCAAAAATACCAAAATTAAGATGTTTTGATGAAAATACTATTTTTAAACTGAAAACTGGTAAAAATGTAAAAATTAAAGATTTAAAATTAGGAAATAAATTATTGGATAATTCGGTTATAATTTCATTGATCAAAGTGACTTCTTGTGATTTAAAAATATATAATTTAAATGGAATTACTGTCAGTGAAAGCCATATTATAAAATATAATAATAAATGGATGATGGTTAAACACCATCCCAACGCAATATTAATAGAAAATTATAGCAATCCTTATTTATATTGTATAAATACAAATAAAAAAGTATTTGAATTAAATGAAATTTTATATACAGATTGGGATGAAGTTTATGATGAAACTTTGATAAAATATAATAAATTAAATATTAAACAAACTGGATTTAATAGGTTGTCAAAAGTTAAAATGACGAATGGAATAGAAAAAAATATTTCTGATGTTTTAATCGGAGATATTTTATTTAATGGAAATATTGTTTATGGAATTGTAGAATTGATGGATTTAGAAAAAGAACAAAAACAAGAAAAAGAAAAAGAACAAGAAAAAGAAAAAGAACAAGAAAAAGAACAAAAACAAGAAAAAGAACAAAAACAAGAAAAAGAAAAAGAACAAGAAAAAGAACAAGAAAAAGAACAAGAAAAAGAACAAAAACAAGAAAAATTATATAATTTGCTTATTTCCGGAAAATATTTTATTATGAACAATTCTTTAACTGATGATTATAATTATATTATTTCAACAATTCTTTAAAAAATAATTATCTTTGTCATATGTATAATGGATGTATCTATTGGTTCGTATAAATGCAGATTAGAAATTTGTTTGTTGATTATTGTTATTTTATGGATTTTATTTGGACATCTTTTTTGCTCCTGTTCCAGAATTGGGATGATGGAAGGATTTGCCATTGGAAAAAAAGTTATTACAGAAAAATTTGGACAAAAAATTAGACAACAAAAAATAAAAAAACAAATTTCGGATAAAATCGCACACAAGCGATACGAAGGATTTAAAAATATTTCAACAGGCTTTGAGTTTGCGAATTCAAATGCCAATACATATTATAAAGATCCTTCAACTTGGAGTTCTCCAACTGCTGTATATAGTGCTGGTTCAATACCAAATTCAGACTCAAATTCTATTTTAAGTAGACCTAAACAGCCTGTTCCACTTCCTGAAGGAGAATTGAACATATTTGCTACAACACAATTTAAACCGGAATGTTGTCCAAATGCGTATTCCACCGGAAGTGGGTGTGCTTGTATGACTGTTGATCAATATAAATATTTAAGAAATCGTGGTTCGAATAATGTTCCATATTCTGAATATTAATGTTTTTTAGTCAATTTACATTTTTTACAATATATTATTTGTTTACATTCATAATTTAATCCATCAATATGATCATTAACCCACACATGACTACATATTTTATATAAGTCTTCTTCAAATTGTCTTTTAAAATTAAATAATTTCGAATTATCGTGATCCAATATAAATCTTAAACTCTGAATATCTGATTTAATATCTTGAGATAAAGTAGATTTTTCAGATTGGAGTGATATTTCTGTTATTATTTGAAAATAATATTCTACTGAATTTTTAAGTTGTTGGGTTGTTTCATTTATTTTAATTAATATTTCAACATTTTCATCCACATCTACATTTTCATCCACATCTACATTTTCATCCACATCTACATTTTTATTTTCAATTTCCATTTATAAAAGTATTTGAATAATCTTTAAATAATAATAAATAAAAAAATATCATTTATTATTTATTATTTATTATTTACATTATACCCATCATCATTAAAATTTTATTCAAATGGATTATATTCAGCATCGTGAGAAATTTCAACTTCTTTTAAGTTTGAAATATTTGTATTGATTGTTAATTTTTGAACACTACATTCGGATATGTCATCCATATTTTTCATCAATTCTCTGTCTATCATTTTATTAACGTCTGTGTGTTCATATTTATATTGTTCTTCTAATTTTCCAATTTCATTCAAATCCAAAACTAATTGAAATATTGATGTTCCATAATTTCCTTCTTGACCACACATAATATTTGCCGATATTCCTCTAACTGAATCTAATTCTGCGTGTCTTGCTGCTTTCAGAAACATTTCAGGAGTTTCTTCAAATGATGCTTTTGCGATTGGTCCAATATCATCAGAATTTATGCCATGTCTAAAAACTGAAATCATTCGATGGCTGTGGGTCATTCTATCACATAATAATGACATATGATGTGAATTTACATAAGAAGCATCAGATTCTAAAACTTCAGATATTTCATTGTATAAAGCTTGTCTAGCTGCTTCCATTCCTAAAACATCTAATACTTCAAGTACATCATTGCTAATAGTTTTATTCACATTTATATAATCTAATCCTAAAACGTCCAACAAATTAGTTCCAATTGTATCTAAAATCCATATATCATTTTTCACAAACCCACCTGCTTTTTCAATTAAATTGTCCTTAACTTTCCGTAAAATTACTTTCTTGATATTTTTAATTCCTCTCAATACAATTGATGTTAACATTTGTTCTTGGAAATTCTTCAATATATAAATTTGGTCACTTTGGTCCAATGGATTTATTTTTGGTTTCTTATTTTCTAAAGCTATTTTATCCATTCTAATTCTAAAAACTAATTTTTCAGAATTATAATCTGAATACACACAATCAATTTCTGAACCATAAGAATTTGCCAATGCGAAATTAACATCATCCATAGTTATATTTTTTTCTAACATTGTTTCAGCATCCATTTCCATTCGAATGACCCATTTGCTTCTATCATTTTTGCTTGATTTTCCATCATCTTTTCCACCATTACATTCATCAACCATTTTTTCAAATTCGTCGAATTGAGCCATCATTTCTCTATCTTCTTCAATCAATGTATTCATGTCATCAGGATCAAAACATATTCCAATTGATTTTACTATTTCAGATAATTTAGTGTATTCGATCATATATTGAATTACACTTGCTCTTTGTTTATCGATTCCATCTTCTGGTTTTAAATAAATTGTCAATGATGGATTTTTTATTGGATGATGTAAAGATAGCAATTCTTCAATTCTTGGAACACCACGAGTTACATTTGATTTACTAGCGACTCCAGCAAAATGAAAAGTGTCCCTAACCGCTAGGGAGTTGTAGATGTTAAAATTTCGAGTGTCAACAATTGTTAAATCATAAGCATAATTTGTTGTATTTGGAACTTCTTCGATTGAAATAATTCTGTCAAATATTACATTTTCAAACTCTTCATAATCTTTATTTCTAAAAATTAGTTCTCCATCAATTTCATTTGGAACTACTGTGGAATAATCATTAATTTCATGTCTATAATTATGTTCCATCAATTTCAGCAAATTGTCTTGTTTATATTGAAGGTTAATGTTTAAAAGTGGAATCAATTGTTTGACTTGATTTCCAACAACTCTTAATGTATAAAGTTGATGAATATTTTCGGGAAGTGTTCCTCTATTGTTTGATTCACTTTTTTTATATTTAGTCAAATAACTGCTAACTTTTAAAATATTAAACATTTGTTGAACATCAATCAATAATTCTTTTGATGTTGATGATGATGATATAGATTTATCTCTAATGCTTACATGTCCATCACCACCAATGTAAGCATCTAAAAATCCCAATATACATTGCTTATTTGAAAATATAATTTTACTATGAACAAATTTATTGTGACTTAATTTTCCACACAATTTATCCAATAAATTACATAATAATGTACAATAAATTCGAATATCTTGACTTGTCCAACCTTCTTGATTTTTATTTTCATTTCTATAAATTTTGGTTGTAATATTCCATTGCTCACATAATTCAATAATTGGCGCGAAATATTCATGTTCATTGTTTGATATAGACAATTGATGTTTAGTCATGCATCCCTCAGAAGCATATGCTCCAAGTAAATATCCAAAATTATAATTCAACTCAATGTTTTCAGGAATTGTAAAATTATTCATTGTTGATGATAGCGTGTACACGCAATTTGGTTTAAATTCAGTTTTTGATTTGCATCCATTTCTTAATTTTTCGCTAATTTTTGACACAAAACTATCACTGCGCTTATGTGGCAATACAAATGTTTTTCCTTGATGTTTTTGCCACCATCTATACTCACCCATAACTTCTTTAGCTTTTTCAACTTCACTTGTGTAAACATACTCTGTTGGAGGTAATAATTCTCGTAAATTTAAATGAGTTGTTTCTGTAAAATCTACTGTCATTGTTGAAACTGGCAAATAATCGCCAACTTTTAATTCATCGCCATTTATGGGTGTTATTTTTCCATTAATTAATTTTAAGAATGATTTTGCCTTTGTAGCAATTACTTCACGTTGCTCTTTTGTGGTAACTTTGATCATTGTATCTGTTCCATCTTTATTTATCACTGGATGACGTGTAACTGCTTCAATTCTTTTCCATGAAATATTTCCATCTTCATCACAACTTGGAATTTCATAGTAATCAGAGACTGAAGCATATGTCGTATCTTTGTCAGCATAATATTCGGGATTTTGACAAATTGATATTTTTTCTTCAATGAATTTTCCCATCTCAATTTTTTCAATAAATCCTGATGAGTTTCTGACGATAATTGGGGTCTCGTATGTGAATGAATTGAGAGTATTATGCACTATTATCCCGCTGTGATTCATGAATGTTTGATTTCCTGGGACTGTAAAATCATACACATATTTTTCATTTTCAAGTGGTTCTAAAATCTCCAAGCTAACAATTTCATCCCAAATTACATCAGATTTTTCTGCTTGGTTTAATATTCTTAATTCATTTTCAATTAAATTTGATTTCTCGTGTGCTTCAAATGTTTCAATATATTTTTTTAATGTTCTTCTACCAATGCTTGGTTTATTTTTCCATCTTCCATAAGTTCGACTTTGTCCTGGAAGATTTAATGCTTTGCCACATCTAGCAATTATTTCTCCAAGACCATTAATTTTATCAATTTCATCAGATAAATTGTGGACATCATCTCTCTCGATATATTGAATAATAGCGTCTAATTTATCAATGTGTAGAGTTGATCCAATCTCATCTTTATATATTTTTGCATATTTTGCGCTAATAGACAAATTATATAATGGCATATTTTTATAATTTTGGACTTTGATTGATGTGAATATTCCAAAATAATTAAATATTAATGCTAAATCTTTTGTTAATCTTTCACTTCGACTACAAGCTCTAATTTGATGATGTCTGTCATCACATTGAAAATTTCCATCTCCATCCATATATCCTTGAATTAATCCTGCTTTAAATTCAATTGGCGATGTAAACGCAAAGTCGGGAACACGTTTTACAAATGAACCTGTGTTACAGGTTTCTAATAAGAAAGTCGCAATTTTTTTACAACTGAATGATGTTATTGTACTAGGACCATATTCGCATTGTCTATGTCTCACATTTGCTTTTTTGCCAAACATTTTAGCAATTTTCAATGTGTTATTAATATAATTTTCAGCAATATTTGTAATACATATTGTTCCATTTGAAATATTTCCTTCAGCTAAATAAGCACCAATAAACCATCCAAATAAATTGTTCAATTCAATCGACATTTCACCAATTTGAATGTGAGTTTCAATGAAATTATTGTCTACATATTTAGCAACAGGAATTCTCATTCCGACACTTAATTGGTCTCCACGAATTGGTTCAACTATATTATTATTTCGAATTAAATGTGAATGACTTAATGTAGTTGTAACTTCTCTTCCACTTCGCGTTGTTACTTTAACTAAATTGCCATTTACTGGATGTCTGCTGACATGTGAAATTTTATTCCAATGTGTTTTTTCTTTAGCATCAACCCCAATAATATAATATTCATCCTCTAATTCATCAAGTAATGTTTCAACGCTATCTTTGTGTCCTGTATTAAATGTCATGTGAGAATTATCTTCAATTATTTTATCACATAATTCTCCAATTTTAATTATGCTAGAAGATTTTTTTCCAGACAATTTATTAATTTTATGACACCATATATGCTCACATCCTATTTCGGACATTTGAGTTGTCGGCTCACCAATGCTTTGAGCAGCAACAATTCCGACCATTTCTCCTGGATTTACAATTGATCTTTTGTAAGTTAATATGACAGTTTCTATCAATATTTCCAAACTTTTACGATTGAAACGTTTATTGATGAGTAAATCTTTTGGAGATAAATAATAGAAATACAACATTTTAAATAACAAAGTTGGTTTTGCGAAATGAATTTTCTCTAATTTACTGAAAGCGTGTTCAATCATTTCATACGCATCAAGCATTGTCAAATCAACCAATGAATTAGAATTTATATATTGCTGTCCCATAATATTTTTAATTATGTGAGAAAATGCAACTGGAACACGAACTACTTTATCAGATTTATTATTAAATACATTTGAAATTAATATTTTTCTATTATCAACAATTTCATTGGCATATTGTAATGATTTTTGAATTAATTTTTCATTTTGTGCTTTGTGTAATTTGTATACATTTGAAATGAATATATTTGACAAATGTTTTGTTTTATTTTCACTATCCATTAGCATAAAATGACCATAAATTTCTTGAACTGTCATTTCAACTACTGGAAATATTTGATTTTCAACTTTAACCGTGTCAATTGAATCTTCACCAAATGAGAATTGAATTATTTTATTTTTGCTATTTCTCACAGTCATGTCATAATTGACCATAGCATCTTCCAATGATTTAATTAATCTTCTCTGAATATATCCGGTTGTTGATGTTTTAACTGCCGTATCAATTAAACCAACACGACCACCCATTGCGTGGAAATATACTTCTTGTGGAGACATTCCGCCAATATAAGAATTTTCAACAAATCCACGAGCTGCTGGACCATCATCAAATTTTGTGTAATGAGGCAATGTTCTATATTCAAATCCGTATGGAATTCGTTTTCCATCAACATTTTGCTGACCTAAACAAGCAGTCATTTGTTGAATATTAATTTCTGAACCTTTCGAACCAGCATTAAACATGGTAAGAAATCTATTTGTTTTATTTAAATTGTCAATTGCTGCTCTTCCGGCATCTTTTTGAATTGAACCTAAAATATTATTTACTCTTGTTTCAAATTCTTCTTCATTTGTTTTACCCGATGTATTTTCAAATATTCCATGTTGAACCTGATGTATTAAATTTTTAACTTCTATTTTTTTATTGGTAATCAATGTCACGATTTTATCATTTGTTGCTTTGTCAGTAATTAAATCACTAATTCCGACACTGAATGAACTATGTTTCATGTATTCAGTAACAACATTTTGTAAGTCGTCAATAAATTCTGCTGAAGCCATATTTCCAAAATCATTACAAATTCTGTGAATAATTCCTTTGGTTCCTGAACCTAAAATTCCTTTATCTAATTGTCCTCTTAAATATGTTCCGTTAATAATTTCTATTACATTATTTGAGGTTGTTGCTTTTTCCTTATTGTCACCTTTTTCATTTTCGTATTGCCCATTGTTAAGTTTCAATGATAGAGGTGCTAAAATCTGTGACAATATTTCAAAATTTGTAATTCGTTCACCTTTTTTTTTATTAAATATATTAGCATCAGTTTTCTTAAATTGCATTAATAGTTTCATTGCTTCTTTTGGTGTGAAACTTATATCTTTTCGTGTAAATTGATATGACCCAAGCATTGAATCTTGAAAAATACCAATTATTGGCGCATTGTTTGCAGGACTAATTATCTGGTATGGAATTGCCGCCAAATTTCGCAACTCAGACTCTGCTTCTGGATCTTGAGGCATGTGTAAATTCATCTCATCTCCATCAAAATCCGCATTGTATGGTTTTGTATCGGCAACATTCATTCTGAAAGTATCTCCTTGCATCATGATGCGAGCAACATGACCCATCATGCTCATTCTATGAAGAGATGGTTGTCGATTGAATAACACAACATCACCATTCATCATATGACGATGAACAATATCACCATTTTGTAATGTAATTGTTTTTCTATCAAGATATCTCAATGTGACATTTTCTCCGTTTTGTCTTTCAAGTATTTTTGCTCCGGGCCAGACATCAGGACCATTTTGTATCAACTTCATCAAGAAATCTTTATTTAAATTATTTACAACTATCGGTTTTGTAATATTCATAGCTATTTTTTTAGGCACTCCGATTTCGCGAATTGATATATTAGGTTCAGCTCCAATAACTGAACGAGCACTAAAATCAACACGTTTTGCCATCAAGTTACTTCTCATTCGACCCGATTTGCCATTCAATCTATCGGTAATAGCCTTCAATGGTCTACCTGAACGTTGTGCTACGGGTCCAGCACCTGGCAACTTGTTATTAACCAATGAGGCGACATAATATTGTAAAACCATAGTAACATCATTAATTACATCTTCTTTGGCATTTAATTTTATTTTTTCACTTAATATTTGATTGTGTTTAATAATATTCACCAATATATGAGTTAAATCATCTTCGGATCTTTGCTGGGCATCGTGCTTTACTGATGGTCTCACAGCAGGAGGTGGAACAGGAAGAACTTGACAAATCATCCAATCAGGTCGAGACCAAATTGGACTAAATCCCATAAAATATACGTCTTCATCCGGAATTCTTTTGAATATTTTTAAAACTAATTCAGGATAAAGAGGAATTGAATTATCATTAGCTTCTTCAGATTCTTCGCCCTTTTCTCCACTTTCTCCACTTTCACCCCAATCAGCATATAAAGATGCTATACCTTCTTTTTTATATTTTTTCGGTTGAAGCCATCCACAACCATCATCACTATCTTCACCACATCGTTTTATTGTTTTGCATCTATTAAATATAAATTTCCATCTTTGCTGTGAATCTAATTTTAAAACATGTTTATATTTCATTTTACTTATTAATAATTTGCTACATTTGAAGCAAACACATCTTAATATTTTTTGAATTGTACCGAGATATTGAATGAAGAAAACCGGTCTAGATAATTCAATATGTCCAAAATATCCTGGAGTGTCCATATAATCTTTTCCATCAGTAGGACATATTAATCCTTTTTCTAAAACTCCCATTCTTGAATCAAATAATCCATTAACAACCGGTGCATTGTTAGAATACATATCACGGTTGGTAATCTCAGCAACTGACCCCTTGCGAATTTCTTCAGGAGACAACATGCTGAATTGGATTCCAATAATTTTAGAATTGTTAACGTTTTCAAAGTTTGACATATCTTATATAATATGATTAATTATATTTAAATTATTTTTTTCAATTTTTTTATTTCATTTTTAATATAAATATAAAAATGGTCGAGATATATTTATATTGTTTTATTTTGAATTAAATTATAGTTTACCTATATTAATTTAAATATATTTTGTTTAAAAATATAATTATGATGCCTAAAAAAATTAATGAAACTAAAGACAAATCATTTTTTAAAATTAATAATCTAAAATTAAAAAAAACTAAAAAAAATGATGATAGTGATGAAGATGAATGTATTTCAAGTGAAGAAGAAGAATCTAGTGAAGAATCAACTGAAGAATCAACTGAAGAATCAACTGAAGAATCAACTGAAGAATCAGGTGATGAATCAATTGAAGAAGAAGACGAAAAATTAACAGAAGAAGAATATAATCAATATGTAAAAATGTTATGTAAAAAATATCCATCAAACTACATGAATGAAAAATCAAAAAAATCAGAAAAATTAAAACATAATAAAAAAGTAGAAAAATTTGAAAAAGTAAAAAAATCAGAAAAAATGAAAAATCAGAAAAAAGTAGAAAACCTAAAAAAATCGGAAAAAATGGAAAAATTGGAAAAATCTGAAAAAGTAAAAAATCAGAGAAAATCAGAAAAAAATAATAAAATTATAACTAGAACTATGGCCAAAAAAAATAATTTAATTATTAAAGATTATTGTGAAGATGATGATGACGAAGATTATCTTCCAAATGAAACTGAAAGTGATGAAGATGTTGATGAAAATGAAGATGGAAATAAAAACACAAATTTTAATATATATTTTGCAATTAGTGGAAATAAATCAGAACATGACGACGAAGATGATATTGAAGAAACTGATACGGAGAATGAAGATGACGCAATAAGTTCTAGTTCTGAAACAGATGAAGCTGATGATGAAGAAATTTCGACAAAATGTAAAAAAAAATATAAAAATGATAAAAAAAATAAGCAATCAAATGAAGAAGCAAATGAAGAAGCAAATGAAGAAGCAAATGAAGAAACAAAAGAAGATGAAATAATAGAAAGTGAAATTATTGGCGATGAAATTTATGATGAAAATAAAATCATTGATTTTTTAGAAAAAATGAATAAGAAAAAATCGAGCAATTTAGTTTCAGAATGTATTTCACTATGTAAAGAAAAAATATTAACTTCAAAAAAAAAACAAGAGAAAAAAAATAAAAAAGAAAAAGAAAGAAACGTAAGAATATTTAAAAAAATCATGTATGATAAAAATACAATGAATGATTCTACTTTTTTCAATAAATTAGAATCAAATAAACAAAAAAATATAATTAAAGAGTTGCGTGAAATAAATAAAATTATTCGTTCTGAAAAACCATATAGATTAACATTGTTAGAATCAAATATTCCTACATTTTTTAAAGCAGCTGCTATGAAAAAAATTAGTTTAATGCGAGATATGGATATTGGAAGTGGAGAATATTATAAAATTAAAAATTGGATTGATACTTTTATGAAAATTCCATTTGGTGTTTATAAAACACTTCCAATAGCAATAACAAATGGGATTGATGATTGTACAACATTTATGGAAAATTCCAGACAAATTCTCGATGATGCGGTTTATGGATTAAATGATGCTAAAATGCAAATCATGCAATTATTAGGTCAATTGATTACAAATCCATCAGCAATTGGAAGTGCCATTGGAATTCAAGGTAGTCCAGGAGTGGGTAAAACAAATTTAGCTAGAGAAGGAATTAGTAAAATATTAGGCAGACCTTTTGCCTTTATTGCCTTGGGTGGTGCTACTGATAGTAGTTTTTTAGAAGGACATTCATATACATATGAAGGAAGTAATTGGGGAAAAATTGTACAAATTTTAGTTGACAGTCAATGTATGAATCCAGTAATATATTTTGACGAATTAGATAAAGTAAGTGAAACTCCAAAAGGAGATGAAATTATTGGAATTTTAACTCATTTAATTGATACGTCGCAAAATAATCAATTTCATGACAAATATTTTGCCGAGATTGATTTTGATTTAAGCAAATGTTTATTTATTTTTACTTATAATGATGAAAGTAAAATTAACCCAATTTTAAGAGATAGAATGTATAAAATTCAAATTAAAAATTATAATAAAAAAGAAAAAAATATAATTGCCAATGATTATTTATTGCCAAAAATTCGCGATCAAGTAAAATTCAATTTTAATGAAATTATTATGCCTGATGAAATTATTCACTATATCATAGATAATTATTGTGAAAAAGAAGATGGAGTTAGAAATTTAAAACGATGTCTTGAAATAATTCACACAAAATTAAATTTATGTAGATTAGTAAAACCTGGTTCATCTATTTTTCAAGATAATGCAGTAACAAATGTTAAATTTCCATTAACTATTACAAAAGATATTGTTGATAAATTAATAAAACGTCAAGACATGACAAATCCATCATTGTCATACATGTACATTTAATGAAAAAATAAAAAAATAAAAATGTAATAATATTTTAATTCTGTTTTATTAAAATTAAATTCAAATACTTTTAAAACTTTAATTAAAATTAAATTCAAATACTTTTAAAACTTTAATTAAAATTAAATTCAAATACTTTTAAAACTTTAATTAAAATATTTTTTATCTTTCCTTGTTGTTGTTAAAAAATATTTGAGAATAAAATAAAATATAAAATAAAATATAAAATAAAATATAAAATAAAATATAAAATAATAAATGAATGGATAAAATTGTGATGAATGAAGTTGTAATGACATTGAGGGAATGGCAAAATTGTATAAAACAATTGAATCAAATAATAGTTCAATCAAGTACAGTTGATGAATCTGATGGATTAACAAATTGCTCAATTGGAATGTGTTATGGATATTCTAAATTTATTAAAAATGCTGATGAAACAGGACAAATTTTAACACAAATAGGCAAACATAATAATCTTTTAAACCTTAGTATAAGCTCAACAACTGTCATGAGAAGAAGAAGAAATCATTCAATTAATCGACCTAAAATATTAGAAACATTAAAAAATAATAATTTTTATAATATTTCGATTGATACTTCATCATATTATACTGAATTGCCTCAATATAAATTTGTAATAAGTCCGGAAGGAAATGGAATTGATTGTCATAGACATTATGAAGCTTTAATGGCTGGTTGCATTCCTATTGTAGAAACTAATTCAATTATAGAAGAAAAATATGGAAATGTACCCATTTTATACACGAGAGATTATAGCGAAATAACAAAGGATTATTTAGAAAATGTTTATGATGAATATTTAAATAAAAAATTTAATTTTTCAAAATTATTTATGAATTATTGGTCAATTGATGAGCAATATCTTATAAAATATAGAGGAAATTATTGGTGTATGAGATTAAATGGAATTCCACATTATATAAGTTAAAATTTAAATAAAAAAATATTATTTTTTTAATAATATGCCAGCTTTAAAATTTTTCATAATTCCAACAAAAAATACATATGAAGAATATTCAGAAGAAATTGTTTCAAAAATTAAAGATGTTGATAATTGTAGTGCTGATCTAGATACAAATTACAACGACGCAATGAATTCAAGAGTAAATAAATATAAAAAAAATAATAAAAATATAATTACTATTGGTCTCTCAGAAGTAGAACATAATACAATAATGATACACTTCAATGGAGTTAGACCAAAGACGATGGAATTAGATGAATTTATTGCTTTGTTAGAGAGTTATGACGAAGATGATAATGATGAAGATGAAGATGATTCAAGTTCTTCGTCTGAAAGTTCGCAAGATGAAGATGTAGCAAGCATGTTTCAAAAACAAAAATCAACAAAAAATAAAGAAGAAAAAGAAAAAGAAAAAGAAGAGGATGAAGATGAAGATGGATGCACAATTAGTTAAATTATATATTTTAATATAAATTATATTTTTTTTGAAAAATATAATTCTAAGATTCTTAAAATTATTTTTATTTTTTATAATTTATAAT
>Ga0207934_1000081_pt1 | contig 17053 bp, 17 predicted proteins | sample LakMenE22Apr09ns_FD_150724 | JGI IMG/M metagenome (GOLD analysis project Ga0207934, IMG submission 150724) | Freshwater microbial communities from Lake Mendota, WI - 22APR2009 deep hole epilimnion (SPAdes) | ecosystem: Environmental > Aquatic > Freshwater > Lake > Epilimnion/Euphotic zone ... | reverse complement strand
CTACTTTGCTATTAAAACAGCATTGATTAGAAAAACGGCGAATGTGTAAAATAGCACTTGTACCTGTTTAGCAAAAAAAGATGCAAATCTTTCCCAATAACTTCTGGTTTTTGGTTTTTTGATTTTTAGGTTTTTAGGTTTTTATTATTAAAATGTATTAAATATTACTAATAATAGTAAAAAATGAAATAGTTCTTTTAAGATATTATTACTCCAATAATGATTAATTAATTAATTCAATAACTGGTTCTTGCTTCTCCTACTTTGCTATTAAAACAGCATTGATTAGAAAAACGGCGAATGTGTAAAATAGCACTTGTACCTGTTTAGCAAAAAAAGATGCAAATCTTTCCCAATAACTTCTGGTTTTTGGTTTTTTGATTTTTGATTTTTGGGTTTTTATTATTAAATTTGAATTATTATTTAAGAAAAAAAATAAAATTTGATATATATAGTACTGAAAAATATTGCGGGGATTGTTAGGGGTGAAATGTCATAGGTAGAGGTGGCATTTGTAATTCTAATTAATCAATGAATCTATCTTTTATAGCATCTTGATATGTGTGGTGCTTTTTAGGAAAGTAAAGAGACAAACAAAAATATTTATGTTTTTGTAATTCTAATTATTACTATTATTTTTTTAATGACAAAAACTTAATTTTTGCCATTTTTTCCCAACCAAACAAATCTAAGGGCGAGTATCCAAATCATTCCAATCATAAGAAACTCCATTTCTGTAAGTTTCAATCTCGGCACGAATCTTCTCTCGCATTTGAATTGTTTTTAATTCTTTGTCAAACTTTTTTCGCAAAATTCTTCTTCCATCAGGATTAAGACCGTGTCGCATTTCACAATCAACTTCAAAACAACGAAGTCCATGCTTACAGATAGGTTTAGCAACCTTAATCTCTTTACATTGAACTATTTCAGGAGTTCTGTTTATGATGCTGAATAGCAACTGACGCTCAAACGGGTTATGATGATGTTTATCAGCACAACGAGTATTAACACAGTAGGAATTGAAACGGCAATATATAGTTGTCGACATCGTAAAAACGGGTGACCACTGCTTCTAATATCAGGGTAAAAGATTAATAGAAATTAAACCATCATTTTTTATAAAAATAGTAAAAAAATAAATCAAATTTATATATAAATATGTAAATAGGTTTTATCAATATTCATATAATATTTATTATTTTTCATAGAAATATTTGTTGAAGTTAAATAATATTTTTTAGAATTATATTTAATATAATATTTATTTGTTTTTTTATCTTCAATATAAACTTTATACATATTTTTATTACTGCCTCCTGATATTTCTGGTTTTTGTAATTGAAAGATATAATTATTTGATTTATATAATTTATTTAAAAATAATATTATTTCACGAGGATTATTTAAATAAAAATAATTTTTTCCATCTGTGTATAAATGATCTTCATAATCTATATTATTAGACGAATAAGAATTACCATTAGTATCAATAGCATTAAAATAATAATCTACTAATTGTGGTTCAGCATATCTAGATGTTTCTATTTCGTCTTGAGCATCAGCAGAAACAAAATCATTAATTTTAGATATTACATATTCAATATTTAAAAATTTGCTAGAATTAGGATCATAATTTAAATAATATATTGGATTTGATTTAATAATTTTTTTAATATCTTTTTCAAAATTTGATGATACTTTAATAGCATAAGAAAATCCAATGATTTTAGTTCCTAAGTTTGTATTATAACTAATATTAAATGGTATATTATTATATGAAGTAATATTTAATTTTTTACCTGTCTCTTCTTGTAATTTTTTATTAGGTAAAAAACGAGTTGTAAGAGGTAATTTAGATGGCGATTGTGATGATGATGATATTTTTCTTTTCATTTATTCTATATTAAATATAGAATTATAATAATAATAATAATAATAATAATAATGAAATGATAATAGTAATAATAGTAATAATAATAGAATGATAATAGAACTTATAATAGAATTTATGATAGATATTATAAATATTATTGATATAATATATAGAACTTATAATTAACAAAAAAATAATTAATCAAATTTATAATCATATATACCCAATATCATAATTATAAATAATGAAAATATAATATCATATATTATAATGCCTATACTAATAATTAGTATTGATAATTGGATAATAGCAACAAATAATATAGTAATACAAATAATATAAGCAAGTATTAATCCTATTATTAATATCAAACCGAATAAAATTCTGGAAAGAAGAATAAGAGAGTTAATTAACATAGTAATAATTCTTTTTTCAAGATATGTCAATTTTTATTTAAGGATTTATTGGAAGTCTCCTTAAATCTATTTCATATCTTCATATTTAATATTTAAATTTTCTTTTTGAAGAATTGAGGATGATATTATATCTCCTATTGGGACTTTTGAAAATAATATATTATTATCTAATAAGTATTTGAACCAATCATTTTCATTTTTACCTGTATCAGGTATTGCATATGCTATTTTATAATGTATATCAAGTGCTCCAAAATGATTCCATATTTTATCTTGAAGTTTTTTAATATCTGGTGGTATTTTAAATTTTTCATTTAAAAATCCAGCTACTGCATTATCCTCTGCAAATGCACCATATATTTTTTTAAACATTGGATTTTTATCCAATTCTGGATTAAAAGGCATTATTCCTAAAAAGATTTTTGTATAATCATAAAAAAATAGATGTTTTACTTTTTTAGTTAAATCAACAGAAATTCCATAATCCCATAACATCCATTTATATCCAATATTTTCAATATAATAATCAGTTCCATTTATTTTATAATGAAAACAACCTCCAGGTTTTATTTTTGTATATAAGAAATTTCCAGTATGTGTATCAGCGTGATATATACCTAAATAATGATATATAAATATTGACATAAATATTTGGTCGTAAATATTTTTCCAAATTTTATAATCTAATTTTGAATAATAATTTGATATAAATGAATTTAAACTATCATTTGCTAATTCATATAATAAAATTGAATAATTTTTAAACTGTTTTTTTGATTCCGCAATATTTTTTGGATATTTATCATCTCTTATTATATTATTACAAGTTGAATTTGAATATAATATTGGAAAATGGCATATATTATATTTTAAAGCATAATATGTTAATCTTTGACATATTGATAATTCCTGTTTTGCTTCTTTTGTCATTAATTGTATTTTTGCTACAAATCTCGGTATTTCTTTATAATCAGGATTAATATTTTTAGATTTATAAACAATACCATATAAACCTGCTTTACCAACTTGTTTATATAATAAAATACTATCTGATAATAAATATTGATTTTTATTATCAGTTAATTTTAAACAATTATTATTTTTGAAATTAATATCTTTGAAATATTCAACTAATCTCATATTTTTTTTATTTACTTTATTAATTTCAGTATGTGATAATGACGAATTTGATTTAATTTGTTTTTTACTATCATTAATAAAATAAGATGGTATAAATGATTTTAAAAAATCATAATTACTAGGTTTATTTTTTTTCTCCATTTTTTGTTTTTCAATTTCTTCTTTTTCCTTTTGTTCTTGTCTTTCTTTCCGTTCTTGTCTTTCTTTCCGTTCTTGTCTTTCTTTCCGTTCTTGTCTTTCTTTCCGTTCTTCTTTTTCTTTCCGTTCTTGTCTTTCTTTTCGTTCTTGTCTTTCTTTTCGTTCTTGTCTTTCTTTTTTATCTTTACTGTTTTTATATTTTTTATGGTATTTAGTTTCTTCTATTTCTTTATGTTTTTTATGTTCTTTTTTATCTTTAGTTGTTTCTTGTTCTATACTTTCTTTTTTAGATTTTTTATAACATAAATTATTAATTTTATTGTATATATCAATATCTTTTTCATTTATACTTGAAGGTATTTTTACAGATTGACAAAAATCATTAACAATTTTATAAACATCGTAATTTTTATTATTAGAACATATTTTATGAAATCTTTTATAAATAGGAGATGTTGATAAAATAGCTCTATTTGTTAATGGATTTACATTTTTATTAGCATACCATAATTTACAATCAGCAGTTGTAATTTCTTTTTTAATTACCATTTCTATTATAATAAATAAAAAAATAATCATATGAATATTATTTTTTAAGTAGTAGAAGAAGTAGTAGATTCAAATGATTTCTTATATTCGCTCCATAACTCTCTAACACGACACATCGCATCCTTCGCACTTATTTCTATGTCTGATTCTCTCAAACCCCAATATGTGATTTTATAAAAACGCTGATATGACATCTTCTTCTTATCCTCTGTTGATTTTATAGTTAAATTCATCAATGTATTATTAATAATATTCGTCTGTTCTGCTATGAATTCATTATTCTTTTTTATTTCCTTATTATTTTGTTTAATAATAGATTTCAATCTTTCAATTTCGTCATCCTTATCACAAAGTTTATTATGTAAAACTGAAAAATCTTTCAAAAGTGTATCCTCTTGTTTCTCAAAAATTTTAATAATAACGGGAATATCAATATCAACCCATTTTTTTAAATTATAACTTTTGCAAAAAGGACATTTATGTTTAAAAGAATCCTTATTTCTATCAACTAATCTAATAAAACAATTATCACAAATCCCATTATGACAAATATCACAATTAATATTAATAATAGAATCAGCACAAATAACACACTCAACCATAGAATAAAAAGGATAATAAAAAAAGAAAATCAATTTTTTAAAAAAATGCTTAAAAAAAAAATAAAATTAATACCAAACCTTTAAATCAATTATTTTATTGAAGATATAAGGGAGATTAATAACAAACCCTTTAAATCAATTCTATTATTTTTATAATCCTTTATAGAAGATATTGAATGATTATTTCAATCATCCTTAATAAAAGTTTTAAAAGGATATAAGGAGATTAATAAAAAACCTTTAAATCATTTTTTATAGAATATATAATTCAATCATCCTTAATAAAAGTTTTAAATGATTATTTTAAAAAGAATATAATCAATTATTTATAAAAAATAATAATTCATATTTCTATAATCCTTAATTGAAGATTTGAATGATTATTCATAGAAGATATAATTCATATTTCTATAATCAATTATTGAAGATATGAATGATTATTTCAATTATCCTTAATAAAAGTTTTAAAAGGATATAAGGAGATTAATAAAAAACCTTTAAATCAATTCTATTATTTTTATAATTCTTTATAGAAGATATAATTCATATTTCTATAATCAATTATTGAAGATATAAATCAATAATTATTAAAAAAATATAATTCATCATTTATTGAAGATATGAATGATTATTTCAATTATCCTTAATAAAAGTTTTAAATGATTATTTTAAAAAGGATATAAGGAAATTAATAAAAAACCTTTAAATCATTTTTTATAGAATATATATTTTTATAATCCTTTATTGAAGATATAATCAATTATTTATAAAAAAAATAATAATTCATATTTCTATAATCCTTTATTGAAGATTTGAATGATTATTCATAAAAGATATAATTCATATTTCTATAATCAATTATTGAAGATATTGAATGATTATTTATAGAAGATATAATTTATATTTCTATCATCATTTATTCAAGATATGAATGATTATTTCAATCATCCTTAATAAAAGTTTTGAATGATTATTTTAAAAAGGATATAAGGAGATTAATAAAAAACCTTTAAATCATTTTTTATAGAATACATAATTCTATCATCCTTAATTGAAGATTTGAATTCATATTTCTATCATCCTTCATTCAAGATATGAATGATTATTTATAGAAGATATTGAATGATTATTTATAGAAGATATTTAATGATTATTAAAAAAAAATAATAATTCATATTTCTATCATCCTTCATTGAAGATTTGAATGATTATTTATAGAAGATATTGAATGATATTGAAGATATTCAATGATATTAAATGATATATTTCTATCATCCTTTATTGAAGATTTTAATGATTATTCATAGAAGATATAATTCATATTTCTATCATCATTTATTCAAGATATGAATGATATTGAATGATATTGAATGATATTGAATGATATTGAATGATATTGAATGATATTGAAGATATTGAATGATTATTTATTGAAAATTTTAATGATTATTCATAGAAGATATAATTCATATTTCTATCATCATTTATTCAAGATATGAATGATATTGAATGATATTGAATGATATATTTCTATCATCCTTAATAAAAGTTTTAAATGATTATTTTAAAAAAAATAAAAAACATTTAAATCATTTATATATTAATTTTTTAATGAGATATATCTATCATCCTTCATTGAAGATATTGAATGATTATATATAGAAGATATAATTCATATTTCTAACATCATTTATTGAAGATATTCATTGAATGATATTGAATGATTATTAAAAAAATAATAATTCATATTTCTATCATATTTTATTGAAGATTTGAATAATTATTCATAGAAGATATAATTCATATTTCTATCATATTTTATTGAAGATTTGAATAATTATTCATAGAAGATATAATTCATATTTCTATCATATTTTATTGAAGATTAGAATTCATCTTTCTATCATCCTTAATAGAAGTTATAATTCATATTCAATAATTATTAAAAAAATAACAATCAATATTTCTAACATCATTTATTGAATAATATAAATCATATTTCTATCATCCTTCATTGAAGATATTGAATCATTATTAAAAAAATAATAATCAATATTAATTGAAGATTTATAAAAGATATTGAATGAATATTTAAAAAAGGATATAAGGAGATTAATAAAAAACCTTTAAATATTTTTAAATGATTCTATCATTCTTCATTAAAAATATTGAATGAATATTTAAAAAAAATAATATAAGGAGATTAATAAAAACCTTTTAAATACTTTTTTAATGACAAATTATAATTAATAAAAGATTAGAATTCATATTTCTATCATCATTTATTGAAGATATAAATGATTATTCAAGAAAAAAACAAATGACAAAAACACTAACAATATTTAGACTATTAATGATACATATGACATCATATAGGACTATATAATAGTCATATGTATATCAATAATCTTGTCTTATTATCAGTGTTGTTGCCTAATAGTTATAGTATTATTAACTATCATTTTTTAGTAATATACAATAAAATTAATACAAAAAAAATATAATCCTTAATAGAAGATATAAATGATTATTCAAGAAAAAAACAAATGACAAAAACACTAACAATATTTAGACTATTAATGATACATATGACATCATATATGACTATATAATAGTCATATGTATATCAATAATCTTGTCTTATTATCAGTGTTTTTGCCTAATAGTTATTGTATTATTAACTATCATTTTTTAGTAATATACAATAAAATTAATACAAAAAAAATATAATCCTTAATAGAAGATATAATTCATATTTCTATCATCTTTAATTGAATATTTGAATGATTATTCATAGAATATATAATTCATATTTATATCATCCTTTATTGAAGATTTGAATGATTATTCATAGAAGATATAATTCGTATTTCTATCATCTTTAATTGAATATTTGAATGATTATTCAATAAAAAAACAAATGACAAAAACACTAATAATATTTAGACTATTGTTGATACATATGACATCATATAGGACTATATAATAGTCATATGTATATCAATAATCTTGTCTTATTATCAGTGTTTTTGCCTAATAGTTATTGTATTATTAACTATCATTTTTTAGTAATATACAATAAAATTAATACAAAAAAAATATAATCCTTAATAGAAGATATAATTCATATTTCTATCATCTTTAATTGAATATTTGAATGATTATTCATAGAATATATAATTCATATTTATATCATCCTTTATTGAAGATTTGAATGATTATTCATAGAAGATATAATTCGTATTTCTATCATCTTTAATTGAATATTTGAATGATTATTCAAGAAAAAAACAAATGACAAAAACACTAACAATATTTAGACTATTAATGATACATACGACATCATATAGGACTATATAATAGTCATATGTATATCAATAATCTTGTCTTATTATCAGTGTTTTTGCCTAATAGTTATAGTATTATTAACTATCATTTTTTAATAATATACAATAAAATTAATACAAAAAAAATATAATTCATATTTTTATCATCATTCATTAAAGATTTGAATTCATCTTTCTATCATCCTTAATAGAAATTATATTCAATAATTATTAAAAAAATAACAATCAATATTTCTATCATCCTTCATTGAAGATATGAATGATTATTCATAGAAGTCATAATTCATATTTCTATCATCCTTCATTGAAGATTTGAATAATAGTTCATAGAAGTCATAATTCATATTTCTATCATCCTTCATTGAAGATTTGAATAATAGTTCATAGAAGTCATAATTCATATTTCTATCATCCTTCATTGAAGATTTGAATAATAGTTCATAGAAGTCATAATTCATATTTCTATCATCCTTCATTGAAGATTTGAATAATAGTTCATAGAAGTCATAATTCATATTTCTATCATCCTTAATTGAAGATATGAATGATTATTCATAGAAGATATTGAATGATTATTAAAAAAATAATAATTAATATTTCTATCATCCTTCATAGAAGATATTGAATGATTATTAAAAAAAATAATAATTCATATTTCTATCATCCTTAATTGAAGATTTGAATGATTATTCATATTTATATCATCCTTCATAGAAGATATTGAATGATTATTCATAGAAGATATAATTCATATTTATATCATCCTTTATAGAAGATATTGAATTAATATTTCTATCATCCATCATTGAAGATATAATAAATAGATAAATGACAAAAAATTAATTTTGCCATTTTCCCAACCAAACCAAATTTAAGGACGACTATCCAACTCATTCCAATCCGTAGAACCTCCTTTTCTGTAATTCTCTATTTCGGAACGAATCTTATTTCGCATTTGAATCGCTTTTAATTCTTTGTCAAACTTCTTTCGCAGAATTCTTCTCCCATCTGGATTTAGACCGTGTTGTAAATCACATTCAACCTCAAAACACCTCAAACCATGCTTACAGATAGGTTTAGCAACCTTAATCTCTTTACATTCGGCAATTTCGGGAGTTTCATTGATGATAGCAAATAACAACTGACGTTCAAACAAGTTATGATGATGTTTATCAGCACAACGAGTATTAACACAGAAAGAATTGAAACGGCAATATTTAGTCAATGACATCGTAAAATGGGTGACCACTGCTTCTAATATCAGGGTAAAAATATAATAAAAAGGAAAGAATCAATTTTTATCCATTTACATTAAAATCAAAACAAATTTATATTTAAGGAGATTAATAATATTTCTTTAAATACTTTTATAATAATTTACAATATCATTTTTATAATTATATTAGATTTAAAATATAAATGACGCAATAAAACAGACGCAAAACGCGTCATATTACAATAAATTACGCATATAAAAAATAAATATATATTATCATTTTATATATGGATATTAAATATTTTTATTGTGAATATTGTGATTATAAAACAAAACGAAAATTTGATTTAAATAGACATCAAAATAGTAAGCATTTTAAAAAAGAGTTAAAAATCATTAATGAAGAAATACATATCCAAAATGAAGAAATACATATCCAAAATGAAGAAATACATATCCAAAATGAAGAAATACATATCCAAAATGAAGAAATACATATCCAAAATGAAGAAATACATATCTGTAAAAAATGTAATAAAAATTATAAAACAAAAAAATATTTAATTGAACATGAAAAAATATGTAATGGTTTAAATATTTTAACATGTCCAAAATGTTTTCATACATTTAGTACAACAAGTAATAAAAGTAGACATATTAAAAAAAATAACTGTAAAGCAAAAAGTATTATACATTTAGTTAATAAAGATACAGATAATGAATATAAACCAAGTTTATATATTAATAGTAGTAATAATAATAATAATAATATAATAAATAATACAATTATTAATAATTTTGGAAATGAAAGAACAGATTATATAACATTGGATGATATGATAAATATTTTTAAATGTGGTGGTGATAATATTATTCCAAAATATATTGAACTAAAACATTTTAATAAAGAGTTTCCAGAAAATCATAATATCAAATATGAAAAAAATAAAGGTTGTTTAATTAAAAATGATGATAGATGGGGTTTAACAAATTTAGATATAATAAGTAATAAATTATTTGATAAAAATTCATATGAATTAAGGAATTATTACAATAACCAAAAAAAGGATATTGAAGAAAAAATAATGAATATTGAACTATTGGAATTTATATATTCAAGATTAAATTATTTAGATTTATATCTAAATAAATCATTATTTAATAATATTAAAAATGAAATTAAAAACATAATTAAATATAATATGTTATTTTAAATCTTTTTATTATCATTGGATTCTTCTAAACGACTATTAGATTTTATATTTAAAGAGATTAATAATATTTCTTTAAATACTTTTAAAATTATAAAAAAGAAGTTTAAGTTGTTTTTAATTATCAAATTCATTAAGATAATCCATATAATTAATAATATTAATATATTTATTTAAATCTCTAAATAATAAATTCTTTAAATACATATATTAAATTCAAATGAAAATGAATATTAATGATATTTAAAGAAATCTTATGAATCTCTTTATATCAATGGATGATATTTTATATTTAATTCAAATGAAAATGAATATTAATGATATTTAAAGAAATCTTATGAATCTCTTTATATCAATGGATGATATTTTATATTTAATTCATTCTGTGGATAATCCTTTTGATATTAATGATATAACTGATTTAATCCCATCTAAATTAGAAAATGCAGAACATCAATTTCCAGGTGTTTTCTTTTCATTAATTACTAAAAATAATATTCATAATGAACCATTATTTTCAAATGATAATATTTTAATATTTTCAAAAAAATTATTAGAACAAAAGAATTATCATATAAATATCAGAGATTATAATGGTTGGATTAATGAAACTAATACTTTTTTTAGTTGGGATTTAGATAAAGCAGTTAATATAATTAATAATATTGATAATGAAATAGGAAATGAAGTAGTTTTTCACGATTCAATTTCAATGAAATATTTAGTCTCATATATTAAATCAGGTTCTAATAAAGATTTACCATATGAGATAGAATCAATAAATATACCAGAACCGGATATGTCAAAAATACCGTTTTATTGTATACCATTTGAAAATAATTATAATGGTATAGAAAAATTAAAAATAAGTTCAAAAGAATTTTATATAAAAATGGCGAAAATGTGTTTAATAGAAAAAACAGAAGAAAAAACGATAGAAGAAATAATAGAATTAATCAAAATGAATATAAATAAATTTTATAATAATAGAGAATTACTAGATATAAATATCTTTAAATGAATAAGAAATATTAGTTTAATAATATTTATGAAGGTGCTGGTCCTTTTCCTTTTAAATTAGTATTAAAAGAAGTTCTAGTAGATGCTGTTATTCCAAGTATATTTTGATATTCACTTATTGAAGTTGTTGAATTTCCTGTATTAATATTTCCATAAGTATTTAACAAATCTGATAATCTTATTAGTGTATTATCAGTCCATTTAGCATATAAAGTTGTATTTGCGGATGGCATTGTATAATTTGTTCCTCCATTAACTGCAAAATTTAATGTTGCTTGGTCAGTATACCAACCATTAAATGTGTATCCAACTGCTTTTAAAGTTGGAGCAAGTTGTGAACTTGCACCAAGAATATCTGATATTACTTTTCCTTGTCCTTTATCATTTGAATTAAATGTTAATGTATATAAAGGTGCCCATTGTGCTGTATATGTACTATTTTTTGCATATAAATATGTTATAGTTGTTGTAGTTTTTCGGTTTGTTGATGGATTACCATCAGTTTCATCTAACCATGAAACTAATTTATAACCACTTTTAAATAGTATTGGAAAAGTTAAAACTGTACCATATACTATAGATAATACTATTGAATATGATGTATATGTTATCATTGTTCCGGTATATGAGGATAGTGCTCCTCCATTATATAAGAAAATTACCCCATATGTATTTGCTTGCCAACCAGCATAATAAGTTATATCTGATACTGGCATATAAAAATACATATTTGCAACATTATATGTTCCCGAAGTAGCAAATTTGCTCCAACCAAGAAAAGTATATCCTGCAGGTTCAGTAACAGATGGGAAATATAATAAAGTATTATAATTTTGAGATGTAGTAGAATTTGTTCCTTTACCTTGATAATCAAATGTTAAATTATAACTATTTATAATTCGTTTTACAAATAAATTAAATGATGTAGTACTACCACCCGCATTATATGTAGAACCAGAATTATATGTAGTTCCACTACCATTAGACTGACTATTCCAATAATCAGTATATCCTATTGGAGTTCCGGTTGGAACAGTAAGTAAATTAAAAGTATCATATGTAGTAGTTGTATCATTATATTCCCATATACCTGTATCTTGATCTCTTGTTTCTAGTACATTGTCCATTTTATAATATACATGTTCATATGATTGAATTAGAGTACTATTACTTGTATAATATGATATTGTAATATATAAGTAATAATAAAAAATTTGATTACGAACATTTCCTTGTCCACTATAAATATAATTACTTAAAAATATAGGCACATTCATTATATATATATATATATATATATATATAATACTACTAGATTAAGTACTATACCAACATCAGGACATATAAGTTTTGGTAATTTTAAAAATATAACAAATGTTATAACGGGAACAGTAACTTCTAAAATTCTTAATTTTATTTAATTCTAAATATTCATCATCATTATTAATAAATTCATTCTAATATTATTATCTTTAGAACTAGAAAATAATATTAGTTTATCTTCCATTTATAAAGAAAAATAAAAATAAATTATAATATCATTTTTTAATTATCCTGAATATTATATAAAATTATTATGTTTAATTATATTTTTAATTTGAGATTTAATATTATTAAACATCTTTTTATTTTCAGATAAATCTAAATAATTAAATCTTAGATATATATATTGAAATAATTCTTTTTTTACATCATTTTCTTCTTTTTTCTTAATTATAAGGTCAATATCTTTTTTATAATTATTATAAATTTTTATTAATTCATCTGAATTTTTATTAAATAAATTATCTGAAATATAATCTATATCTGCTACACTCCATTTACCATCATCTTTAATAGTACAACCTTTAATTTTATCATATTTGATATTATGGTTTTCTGGAAAATCTTTATTATAATGTTTTAATTCTATATATTTAGGTATAATATAATCACAACTATCAAATATTATTTTTAATATATCATCATATGTTATATGGTCTGTTCTTTCTGAACCATAATTATTAATATAATTATTAGTAATATTATTAATATTAATAGTATTATAATCACCATTAATATTTGTTTCATTTTTAACATCAGGATTAATTCCATGAATAATACTTTTTGCTTTACAATTATTTTTTTTAATATGTGCTGATTTTGAAAATCTTGATGTAAAAGTAAACATACATTTAGGACAAGTTAAAACACTTAACCCATTACAACTTTTTTGATGATTAATTAAAAATTTTTTTGTTTTATATAATTTATTACATTTACTGCATTTATTTTCATTTTCTTTTATATTATCTTCGCTTGACACAACACTATTATCATTTGACATAACATCATTATCAAATGACACAACATTATTATTTATTATATCATTGTGTTTTGACACCATATGACGATTTAAATTAAATTTTTTATCAGTTTTATATAAACATAACGAGCATTCATAAGGTTTTAATGACATTTATAATATATATATTATCATAAATTCATATATATATTTAAAATAAAAGAGCAAAAGAGGAGTTTTAAAAACAATCCTTTTCTATTTAAAATCTAAAATTTCATATTATAATATTTAAAGAATTCTTATTAATCTCTTTAAATACTTTTTAGTAAAAACAGACCATATTAATTTAGAATTTATTAATATATTATTAAAAATTAAAGAAGAAGACGTATTATCATTATATACAAAAAAAATATTAGATAATCCAGAAAATAGATGTATTAAAAAAACTAATTTAAGGTCTACATTTTCTGAAATACATGTAGGTAATAATAAATGGAATAGTTATTATGATAGTGATATTTATCCTAAATTCATAAGTGAAATAAGTAATTGTTTATGTGAATTATTAGTAGATAATTTTTCAACTAATAATAAATTAATTGAATATCTTCATTATATGTTTGATAATGGATATTGTAATGATGATAATGATATTATTAAAAATAAAATTAATAAAAAACATAAAGAACTAATACAAAGAATTAAAGCTATTGTCTATAATCTTAAAGTTTTTATTTAATTAAAATCTTTTAATTTTGCTTTCCATATCTCATATCCTGTTTTACTAGCATAATAATATACAATTGCTATTATTGACATTGAACCAATTAATTTTAATGACATTATCTTATTTAAAGAATTCTTATTAATCTCTTTAAATACATTTTATAAATAAAAATAATTATACAATTGAAGATAATCTAGATATAGTCATTATTTTTTAATAAGTTTAAAATATGTATTTATATTTTTATCATATATTGGTTCAAATATTCTATAACCATTATTTTTATATAATTCGTTTATTATATTATCGTCTGGTGATACATATATTGAAAATACTGATAATATATCTCTGTCTTTTGTTTTATAATATTCTATATGGTCTCTATAATCATTTAAAATATTATTGTGATTATAAATAATTGTTTGTTTTAAAATATATTTAGGTATTTTTGTAGAACAAATATTAGATTTTATTTTAAATGTCTCTACCAATAAATCTCTGTTTTTAATAAGATATTGAACTTCATTTAATTCAAAATTATCAAATGAATGCCTATTCCAATATGTACCAATAAATATTTTTGGATATTTTGATAATTTATGCGGATTTATATATTGTTCTCTACCATTTTTAATTATTAAGTCCATCTAATTTTAATATTAAAATTAATATAAATGTATTTAAAGAATTCTTATTAATGTCTTTAAATATATTTATATTAATTAAAAAACTATATATATAATATATGAATTTAGCATTTTATACATATTTTTACGGAGATGATAATAATCCCGCATTTGCTATTCCAATAATACCATCAATAAAATATAAATGTTATTATTATACAAATAATATTAAATTAATTAAAGAATTGAAAAATACCAATTGGATTGCAATTTTTCATAATATACCTACAATAGATAATATTATTGAGAGTTGTATGATTGGAAAACATATTAAAACAAAACCTCATGAATATAAAGAATTAAAAAATTATGATTATTTATGTTTTTTAGATAGTAAATTAGATAAAGTTTCTGAAACATTTGTTGAAATATTTATTGATAAATATTTTATTAAAGAAAATTATGCCTTATTATTACGTAAACATTGGTTTATTAATGATAATATATGGAATGAATATAATGAAAGTATATTACAACATAGATATTATTTACAAAAAGAAAAATACATTAATTATATAAATGGACAGATTAATAATGGTTTGAGTGAAACAACAACTAATCATTGTGCATGTGGGTTTTTAATTAGAAATATGAAACATGAAAAAATAATTGATATTAATAATACTTGGTATAATCACATTCAAGAATGTGGAATTCAAGACCAAATATCTTTCTTTTTTATTAAACAATTATTTAATGAATATATATTACCATTTACTGAACTACCATTTTGTTAAATTATTATTTAATTTCTAATAAATGATATTGACATTCTATTTGATTTATCCCATAAAATGAAGATAATATATTAAATTTTTTATTAATATATCTAATTCATCAGGAACTGTTATTTTTTGTATTTCTTTTGTTTTTGTTCTGTTATAATAAAATGTTTTATTATAATAATAGTTATTTCTTTTATGTATTAATATCTTATCTTCTGTTAATGGTTCTTTATCAATTATCATCATTCTTAAATAATCAATAGGACGTATTACAGGTAATAACATAAATAATCCAAATATTAATTTATCTCTGGATGTTAGATAATTTTTAAAAATATATTGTCATTAAAAAAATGATATTTATATATAATTCATACAATTTATAAAATTATATATGTGTAAAGGAAATAATTGTAAAAAACAAGCTTTATATAACTATAAAGAAGAAACCAAAGCATTATACTGTTATAATTGTAAATTAGACAATATGATTGATGTTATACATTCTAAATGTATCATATGTAATATAAAAAGACCATCATTTGGAATGCAAGATGATAAAAAAGCATTATACTGTAGTGATTGTAAATTAAAAGGAATGATTGATATTATAAATCCTAAATGTATAATATGTAATATTAAAAGACCATATTTTGCAATTGTTGGTGAAACAAAAGCTCAATATTGTGTAATTTGTAAATTAGATAATATGATAAATATTATATCATCTAAATGTATTATTTGTAATTATAAAATACCTTGTTTTGCCTTGTCTAATGAAAAAATAGCAAAATATTGTTCCGGATGTAAATTACCTGGAATGATTGATATTATAAATCCTAAATGTATTATATGTAATTATAAACAAGCATATTTTGCTATATCCGGAGAAAAAATAGCAAAATATTGTTCTAGGTGTAAATTAACAGGAACGATTGATATTAGACATCCTAAATGTAAATCTTCGTGGTGTAATACTTATGGTAATAAACGGTATGATGGTTATTGCAGATATTGTTTCATGCATTTATTTCCTGATATTCCAATTTCAAGAAATTATAAAACAAAAGAAAAAACAGTTATTGATTATATCAAAGAAAATTTATCATATATTGA
>Ga0207934_1000079_pt1 | contig 17313 bp, 20 predicted proteins | sample LakMenE22Apr09ns_FD_150724 | JGI IMG/M metagenome (GOLD analysis project Ga0207934, IMG submission 150724) | Freshwater microbial communities from Lake Mendota, WI - 22APR2009 deep hole epilimnion (SPAdes) | ecosystem: Environmental > Aquatic > Freshwater > Lake > Epilimnion/Euphotic zone ... | reverse complement strand
CAATAATGAGATTTTTAGATTATGAATATAAAAATAATGAAGAACTTTTTTTAAAAATAATTAAAAAAGATAATTCAATTATTAAATATGCATCAAATGAATTAAAATCAAATAAGAAATTTATGGAAAGAATGATTGATATTTTTCCAGCATCAATCTATTATGCGAAAAAAGAATTGAAAGATGATTATGATTTAGCATTAAGAGCTATTAAATTAGATGGTGATGTTATTGAATATTTATCACCTGAATTAAGAAATAATGATGAAATTATTAAAATTTCAAAAGAAAATAGTCATAATTATTATAATAATTAATCTAGGTCATCATTATCAATATTAACTTTAACTTTTGGACCTCCTTCAGTTCCTCCAAATCCAGCACTTGAAGATGTTTCAAATGGTGCTGGTCCAGTTCCTGATGCTACTGTTTCACCTTGTGGAGGAACAGCACCATAAAGTTTAGTAATTAGAGGTTTAAGTTTCGCTTCATATTCTTTTTGCTTATTTTTATAATCCTCAATCTCTAATTTAGGATTTTCTTCAAACCATTTAAGACCTTCTTCAACAATCGGGTCAATTTCTGCTTTAACTTCATCAAAATTTTCTGGAGCACCTTCCGCTTTTGTTGATACACTATTTTTAGTATTATATAGATAATTTTCTAATTCATTTTTAGCTTCTAGAAGTTGTTTATTTTTCTCATCTTCTTCTTTATATTTCTCTGCTGCTTTAACCATTTCCTCAATTTGTTCTTTTGAAAGTCGCCCTTTATCATTGGTAATTTTGATATTATTAGTTTTTCCAGTACTTTCTTCTTTTGCTGTTACTTCTAGAATACCATTAACATCAATTGAGAGGTCAATAACAATTTTAGGTTGTCCTCGTGGCATTGGTGGAATACCACTTAGATGGAAAGAACCAAGAAGATTATTATCTTTAACAAATGCTCGTTCTCCTTCAAAAATCTTAATATCAACTCCTGGTTGATTATCAGAGAAAGTTGAAAATGTTTGTGATTTCTTAGTTGGGATAGTTGTATTTCTCTCAATAATTTTAGTCATAACACCTCCACTAGTTTCAATACCAAGAGAAAGAGGAGCAACATCAAGAAGAAGGAGATCATTAGTTCTAGAACTTCCTTGACCTGTTAGAATAGCACATTGAATAGCTGCACCAATTGCTACTGCTTCATCAGGATTTAGAGATTTATTTAGTTGTTTTCCATTAAAATAATTACTTAGAAGTTCTTGAATTTTAGGGATTCTAGTAGTACCACCAACAAGAACAATTTCATCTACATCACTTTTAGAAATTTTAGCATCTTGAAGAACACGAGAAAGTGGTTCAAGTGATTTATTAAAGAATCCTTCTGCAAGTTGTTCAAATTTAGCTCGTGAAATAGTAGTTGTATAATCTACGCCATCAAAAAGTGAATCAATTTCAATAGGAACAGAAGTTGATGTTGATAGATTTTTCTTAGCTTTTTCAGCAGCAATATTAAGACGTTTAAGTGCTTTGGGATTTTCTTTAATATCTTTTTTATATCTTTTTTGAATATCTGCACAAAGATAATCAACAATTATATTATCAATATCAGAACCTCCTAAATGAGTATCTCCTGCAGTTGCTTTAACTTCAAAAATACCACCATCAATACTTAGAATTGATAAATCGTGAGTACCACCGCCTTCATCAAAAATAAGAATGGTTTTTTCCTTGTTATTTTCAGCAATTTTATCAAGACCATAAGCAATTGCAGCTGCTGTTGGTTCATTGATAATTCTTAGACATTCCATACCACTAATAGTACAGGCATCTTTTGTTGCTTGACGCTGACTATCATTGAAATAAGCAGGAACAGTAACAACTGCTTTTTTAACTGGATGACCTAGATAAGCTTCGGCAGTTTCTTTTAGACGAGTAAGAACCATAGCGGAGATTTCCTCAGGATAAAGTTTTTTAGTTTCATTTTTATAATCAAATTTAAGAACAGGTTTATTATTTGGATCTGATTCAATATCAAAAGACCAAAGTTTTTTATCTGCCTGAACATAATCATCATCATATTTACGACCAATAAGTCGTTTAATATCATGAAAAGTAGTTTTTGGATACATTGTAGAAACATTTTTAGAAGCATCACCGACTAGTTTTTCGTCATCAGTGAATGTAACATAAGAAGGAATAATTCTTGAACCGGTTTGATGATCTGGGAGAACTTCAACACGATCACCAATCCAAACGGCAACACAACTAGTGGTTGTTCCAAGGTCAATTCCAATACCTACATTATCTTCTTTTGACATCAGTTTCTTTAATTTATAATAGTTATATTAAATTATTTCTTTAAATCTTTTTATTTTTTTTAATAAAAAAGAAGAAGAATAAAAAAAAAATTTTAAATAGTATTGAGAAACCATAATGAAGATTTATGTTTAATATCATTTATTTCATTTTCCAGATTCAAAATAATTCTATTATTTATTTCAATAAAATTCACAATTTCATCTTGAACTTCAACTGGAGGAATCGCAATTTGAAATTTATTCAAAGTTTTTAAATTAATATTTTTATATTTGTATAATAAATAATAACCTAAATATTTATGTGAAATAATATCCGTTTTTGGTTTAACTGAAACTGCATAATTATTTATAAATAATTTTTCCTCTGTAATCATTACTTTATATTTTGTTATTATGATATTAAATCCCTCACAATTATATTTACCTCCCTTTTTATCTTCCTTATATCCAATAATTTTATATTTATCATCATTGTCATTCTCATTATTATTATCATTATAAATATTGCCATAATTAATAAATGCAATATCATTAAGAGATTTGATGATAAAATTTTCATTAGATAAAGGCGATTCTTTAATATAATCTGTATAATTAAATGAGAATTTATTTGTAATTAGTTCATCAATAGATGCAGATAATAAAAATTGTTTAGAATTATTGAAAGAATTATAATCATAAAAATTAATAATTTCTGTTTGATAATTATCATCATTACTTTTAATAAAATAAAGGACACATAATTTAACATCAATATTGAATATGCCAATAGGAAGATATATAATTTCTTTTAGGATACATTTTTTAAGGATATTTTTCCTAAATAAAATATAATCGTTTATTTCTTTATTGTATAATTTAATATCAAATGGGATAATGATGATACATTCTCCGCCAATTTTAAGGGATTTTATAATATCATTAATTATATAAGTATTATTAATATTAGAACCCATAATAAGTTCATCATTCGTTAAATCAATCGTATTTGTTATTAGTTCATTAATATTTACCATCAAAATTTTTTATCAATAATATTTATATATATAAATCTTAAATGTATGAAATATTTTCATATTGGATATTTGCTTGGTTTATATTATATTATTTTGGATTAATTAAATATAATCCATTATTTATATTGATAGTTGGATATATTTTAACATTATTTGAATTGATATATATGATATTTAAAGGAATTTCATATTACAATTTTATTAAATATTTTATAATAAATGTAATAATAAAATTTATACCAATATTATTAATATTAATAAAAATAAATTTTCAAATCAATATAAAATTGGAAGATGTTTATATTAGTTTCATATTAGCATTAATATATATATTTGTTATGAGTATGACAAATAAAAACCCATATATTTATTATAAAATGATGTTGAATACATATATTAAAGATAATAATGAATATAAATCAATATTTAGTAAAACATATGATTATATTTATATGAAAATAATTAAAAGATAAATAATTAGATAGTTATATTATAAAATGGATATAAGCGTTTTTAAAAATATGAGTGATGAAGATTTTTTCAGTAATAAATTAACACATATATATTTTAATGAATATGTATCAAATGAATCAATTGAAAAGTTAATAAAATCTATAAATGAGGCAAATAAGGAAATTAGGACTGAAACAGGAGCTATATTAAAACCCAAACCAATATTAATTCATATATCTTCACACGGTGGTAATATGACTGCTGGGATGCGTTTATTTAGTATATTTAAATTAAGTTTAGTTCCAATTGCTACAATAATAGATAATTATAGTTGTTCGGCGGCAACATATCTATCAATAAACAGTCCATATAGATTAATAAATAATTTTGGATATTGTTTAATACATGGTTATAGTATAAATGCGAAGATACATAAGAAACAGAATGAATTGCATAATATGATTAATATGTATGATACATATTTCAAAGAAATAATAGATATTTATTTATCAAAGACTAAATTTAAGAGAAATGAATTAACTGAATTATTGCAACACGATTTAATATTAGATGCGAAATATTGTTTGGATAAGGGAATAGTTGATAGAATAATAATGATTGAAAAGAAAATGAATAAGAAAGATATATTAACAGATATAAATGAGATAATTAAGAAACCAAATAATAGTATAGTTATAAGTTGCCACGAACCTATATCAGTATTAGATAAAATATTATTTGAGGATAATTTAATGCCTGTTATAATTCATCCAAGAGTTAATAATTGTAAAAACAGGAAAGGAAATAATGGTATTCAAACAACAATATTTGAGACATTAAATATAATACCTAGAATATTATCTATAAAAGCACCAACATATGCAATTATAGACAGTCCAATAAGTATTGATGATTTATTACCATTATTATATTGTGATTATATATTTATGTTTGACTATGCATATATAGTAAGTAATATATTATATTTTTATAATAAATCAAGTTTATTATTAAATGATAATATAAAAAATACGGAATTAATATTTAATATTGTTACATCAATATTAAAGGAAAAAACAAATATGACTGATGAAAAGATAGAAAATATTAAAAGCAAATTCAATATTTTAAATGCGGAAGAATCTAAAAAACTTGGTTTATGTAATATGATTATTAAAAATTAAAATTATCATTATTATTATTTTCATCATTACTCATATCACTAACATCGCTTAAATCGCTCATTACGCTAATATTATCATTTTCATCATCAATATTATTATCGGTAAAATCAAGATAATTATCATTATTAATTTTATTATTATTTAGTAATTTGATAATATTAGAATGAATATTAATAATGTCAATATTATATTTATTATAAATATCATCTGAAAAATTAATAAACATCATACGATTATAATAAATATCATTAGTTTTTTTAGCATTAACAATTGTATCTTTAAAATATGATGGAAATATGGAGAATAGAAATAGATAGTAATTAAAGAGGATATTATGACCTATATAAATAAGATTATTACAAATAATGCGAAACATATAAATTAAATAATAAAATAATATTTATATAAAAATAAAAAATGATTTTTATTAAAATTAAAAAAATATTATATAAGGATGGAATTATACGATTTGCAGAATTTCATAAAAGAAAATTCAAAAATTATCAGTATGAATATTAAATATACTGATGAATATGATATATATGAATATAATGTAAATATTGAGGGTGTTAATCATAAAATAAAGATAATGAATGATGGGGATTTATTAAAGATAGATTATAATGATAAAATTATAGATAATGATATTGATATACAATTAGAATTATTTGAAGTATTTAATTATAAAAATATTGAATATATTGATTGTTATTTATTAAAAAAACAGCAGACATCAGGAATAGAGGTTTTAAATATGTATGATGACCATTATGATAATAATGATGGTATTTTAATTTGCGATCGTTCATTTAAAAAAGATGAACGAATAATAAAAATAAAAATTGTTGTATATGATAATGGGGCGGATTATAAGATGTATTATAATCTGGAGGAAATAAATGGATTTGACGAGATTATAAAAAAATTAGAATTAATTTTATAATAATAATAAATTTAAATCTGATTTTTGTATTTCTGTTTTATGTTTATTTAAAATAACAGTGATATAATTATAAGCTTCTTGAATTTGTTCAAAACAAATGCCGCCGGTAATTAAAACACTACCGCTTTCAAATATAGCGACAGTTATTTTTTTACAATTTTTAGGACCGTGTCCTGTACCTTTGCCGAAACAGTGAGGTTGGCAAATACAAATTCCATTTTTTTCATCTTTAGTAGAATTCCAGAAATATTCTAATTTAACACCGTGATATCGTCCAGGTTCAAAACTACATTTATTATCATATATTTCACTTATTAATATTTTATGCAATGCTTTCCTCCTAATGAGAAATTTAATTTGCATTTCTTTATCAATATATGATTTAAAATCAGTATTAATCATACGAATAACGAAATTTTTGAAACAAATATTTTCAATATCAGGACTAATATTATTATCAATATCATAAATTCTTTTAATTTCAATAATAATAATATCAATAATATCTTTAACAATATCTTTATCTTTAATTCCTGTAATTTGAATATTGCCATTTTTAAATATTTTTAGATTAGGATAATAATTATCATTAATTCTAAAAATTGTTGTAACTTGATTATCAAATAAGTTTTTTTTAACAACATCTTTTTTAGGTGTTCTTTTTTTCTTAGGATAAACACCTCTTGTATTTTGTCTATCAGTGATTTTTGGATAATATATCCAAATAAATTTATCAGTAATAGTAAAATTTTCATATAAAATATCTAAATTAAGTGATACGCCTAAATCAGCATTACAAGTAATAGTACTTACTTTATATTCAGTAAAATATACATCTTCATCGCTACTAGTCATTTTCAATAAATAATATTAAATCATATAAAGAAATGTATCATTTTTTTATATCAATTTCTAAGAAATAAAAAATGATAATTTTGATTAGATGTAAATATTTATAATAAATGTCAAATATTAGTGCTATATTAGAAATTGTATTTCCTGAGGCGATAGTTGAAGTAAATAAGGAAGATATTGAGAGATATTATAATCCATATTTAGATAGGATTTATTATAGTTATAAAATAATTATTGAGAATAGAAAATATTTATTAAAAATTATTGAAATAAATGAATCTATAATCAGTAAGAATAATATTATTTCATCTTTAACATTACCAAATGATGAAATAATATTTAAGATGGATAGAATTTCAATGATTAGACTTCTATTTGAGAAGTTGAAATAAAAAGAAAATTATTTTTTTTTCTTATTTTCAGACATTTTTTCTAAATAAGATGTATTTAAAATTTCTGAACTACTATTAATAGAAATCATTGGTGGAATATTTAAGATATATGTTTTATCTGATTTTAAATGTGCTTCTCTAAATTCTTCAATTGTCAAATTACCTCCAAACATTTTTAATAAATATCTAGAAGGAGCAGGACGAACTGTATTCATAAATCCATATCTTTTTGCAAGCATTTGAATCCAACTATTAATTTCCCATACTTTATCACTACTGCCGTGCACAGAGAAATTATAAGCATTAGCACATTGGAGAGAACAGAAAGAACCAAAAACGAAATAATTATCATTTACAGCATCATAATTATAAGGCATACTATAAACAATATGATTTTCTATATTATGACAGCACCAAAAACAATTAGAACTTTTATTATTTTGTGGAATAGATTTATATTCATTATCATATGAAATATTTTCAGCATCATTCATAAAATAAGAATTAGATTCATATGGAGTTGGAACTAATATTTTTGTATCTTCATTATCAGTATTATTTATAATATTATTAATTCGTGTTTGTGATATTGGTAATTGAACTATTATATCATCACTATCCGTATCAGTTGTTTTAATCATAGAATCAATTATATTTTTTTTAGTTGTTTTTTTAGCGGTTGATGTGTCCTGAATAGTTTTTTTACGAGGCATATTAATTATAATTACATTTTATTCTTAAATAAAAAAGTTTTTAGCAATATCTAGGACATAAACAATATCATTTTTAATTTTTTTATCAATTGTTTCAATAGGTTTATTAGGGTCATAATCTTTCATTTTTTCAGTATTAGTAGAATTACATTTAATAGACATTGTTTTAATTTCTAGTTGAAGGTCTTTAATAACATTTATTAAATAATAGATAAAAACGAATGCTATAACAACAATAATAAAAACTAAAATATCCATTCTTTTTATAATAGATATAATAAAAAAATTAATTTGAATATCTTAAATTAATATTATTTTGTGTAATTTGAAGAAATTTATATTCAGTTATATATAATACTGTTTCAATATTCACGGGATTATTTAAAATATATGATTTATTATATTTTTTCTCATACATTGAATCTAATACCGATGGTTCATATTTATTAAAATTCATATCAATAATCATTTTAATAGAATTAGCACTATTATAAGAACCTGAATGAATACTTTTTTCAGGTAATAATGAAAATGAATATAAATAAATGCCTTGTTTTGGTATGGAATTATGATATTGATATGGTTGAATTTGATTAAAATAGAAAGAACCAGTTTCTGTCATTACTTCTTTTGTTCCCCAAGATATTTTTGCTTTTTCTAAAATACTTTTTTCATTATTAAATGGAATATTATAAGAATAATTTAAAATATTATTAAAATTAGTTATACTATCTGATCTTCTTAAAGTCCATATCATTTCTTTAATAAGAAAACCATAATCAACTTCAATTTTTCTTGAACCAGTTGATCTAGGTTCAAATATTTGTGTTTTTACTCTAACAGTTTCATATAAATAAATTAAATCATTAGATGCACTACAAATATCAGCGATACGTTTTTTTTCATATGTATCTAATACAATACAAGTAGCAATGATTTTAACACGAATATTATTTCCAATATTAATAAAATTTTCAATTGATATTTTTTCATTATGTAAAAGGTTATAATAAGATGGACTAACATTCATATTATAAACATCAGAATATACTGTATATAATTTTTCAATACTTTCAAATGATATATTTATATAAAAAGTATTAGTAGACCAAACATTACCGAATATAGGTAATGCCAAATTTGGTGCTTTTGTAAACCAGAATGGTAATTTGGCAGAAACCCATTTACCGGGTATTGAAGGTTTATTATTTGGATTATTTTTATCACTTGATGGATAATCAAAATCGCTAATAATATTATTTTTAATTCTAATAATATTTTCAGAACTTTTAGGATTATTTATATCAATACTATTACCTGACATTGCATTAAATGTATCTTTATTAGTTGTTGATAGTTCATTCCATACACATAACCATTCACCGGTGAAAGAATCTATATCTTGACTATTAATAGTAAAAGTAGCATTTTTAATTAAAAGAGCTCCAATATTCTCAACCCATTTAAATTTATATTTACTACTTGAATAAATATCAGGTAAATAAAATGATATATATAAATCACTTAATAAATCAATATCTCCCGAAATTACTTCTTTCAATACAATTGGGTCATTAATATTATTTAAATTGGTTATATTATGAGTTTTATCATATATATTAATATTACCAGAAAAAAAATTTGTATTTCTTCTCAATACATAACTAAAAAAACTATATTCAGGATTTCCATATAAATCGCTTCCTAAAACATTTTTTGTATTATTATCTGTTAATTCTAGATATATAGAAGTCATTTTATAATAATAGATATAATAATATTTTTCTTATATTTGCACTGTTGTTGTTTTTGGGAAATAATCACCTTTCATAAAATTTTTAGCAATTATTTTTTTAAATGTTGCCGGATATTTATTAAATCCGGCATTATATAATCTATCAATTTCTGATTGTTGTAAAGCATAATTATAATATGTTAGGTCTGCAACTTGTAATGCTGGTGTTTCTGAAATTCCATCTGTCAAAGTATGAGGTCCTACATTTGAATATCCAAAAGATTCTGGATTAATATGAAATTTACTAAAATTACTTTTCATAACTCTTGAATTAAATTTAAGAACTGTATCTTGTTCAATATTATCAACACTTGCTAATCTGTCTGAGATTAGTTGTTTATTTAAATAAACTTTGCAACTAGCATTTTTTTTATAAAATAATTGTTCTGATTCTGATTGTTCCTTAAATACAATAGTAATCATATTAAATTTTCTTTTATATTTAGTTGTATCAATTTTTTTAATACCAAATTTATTTTCACTTCTTTCTTCTAAAAACTTTAAATTTGTATCATCACATAAAAGTCTTGAAGCATCTGTATTATAACTTTCAGGATAATTAATATTATTATAATCAATTACTATTTCTCCTCCATCATTTCGTATTTTAACTAGTGGATTTTTAATTATTATTTGGTCGTCAAAATCAATTGTTTTATGTTTGCAATCATAACTTCTATCACCTATTTTTTTTAATGGTAATGTTTGTTTTTCACCTTTATAAAATAAAATTAAATATTTATATTTTTCTTTAGTATTATCACCTTGTGCTGTAGTAATATTTGTTATTGCTGTTGTATCACCTTTTGATGGGGCAGAAATAGTTTTTGTATTTATAAGACCACCTGATAAATCAAAATATAACCAGAAATTGTATGAATATTCAGCACCGCCATTTTGATTTATTGAGGGATTAATATCTATATATGTAAATTCTGTTTTATTAAATGTTTCAAATTCAATATTACTATCTTTACTATAATCAAGAATACCTGAAAATATTTTTGTAGTTTTCTTATTACTAGTTGTTAAATCAATACTATTAATATATTCCTTATTATAAACGGTATAACTAATAAATGCCATTATCGCAATTAAAAAAATAGATAATAATATTTGTATAAATGTATTTATCATATCTAATAAAAATATATATTATAATTTATATATAGGACTACGAACACCATATGAAGCTAATCCTAATCGTGCTAATAATCCATTGATTGGTCCTTTATTATAAATATTGTAAATATCCTTTGGATTTAATTCATAATTAAAACTAGTGAAATTTGATATTAAACCTGAAAATCCAGGACCACATTTATCAATATTATCAGAACCAACATATAAATATCCAGACATATTAATATCAATATCATTTAAATTTAATTTATTGACTTTATTATCAACACTTCCTAAACTAACATTTTCTTCTTCATTAACGACAGTTGTTGCTAAATCACCATCAACATAAGCATATAAGGAAGTATTAAAAGAATCAGTATTACATACAATGACTATATTAACCCATCTTTGTAATGGTACATATTTAATAAAAATACCTTGTCTCATATATTCATTTAAAGCAGTACCTTCTTTTAAATTGACACAATCAATTTCACCTGAATTTTTACCACTTTTTTTGCAGAAGCGAATATACATAGAATTATTTGTTTTATCTAAAAAGATATGAGGGGAAGATTTACCAGGAGAAAAAGTATTAGTGTCAGATGATAAAGCTAAAACATTTTTATATTGACCAGCATATTTATTCATATCATTTATATAAATCCAAAATGAGAAACTTCTGCGAATGCCATTAGCAGTATCAGCGATTTCTGCTTTAAATTTGGAGGATTTGGTTCCTACGATGGGTATTTTAGTATCACTGACAGTTTGTTCTATTTTTGAAAATAATTGCCAACCTAAAAATGAATAAAGAAGTATAGCGATAATAACGGTAATAATTATAACAGCAAATAATCCAATATAAAGAGTACTATTATTACTCATATTATTATAATAATTCGTTATTTGTGATGTAGAATTAATAAGATTATCTTTTTTAAATACATCAAATAATGATTTACTATCTGTTGAAGAATCACTACTCATTTTTAATTATAACTATCTAATATTAATAAATAATTTTTCTATTAATAATACTTAAATGATAATTACCGTTGAATTGGTTAATAGGAAAATTAGATTTATAATTTTTTTTGTTATTTTTTTTTTGAAGTGATAAATAACTTAATAGTTTTGTGAAATGTTCTAAAGAGTGTGATTTATTATTTTTATATTTATATTGACATAGGTCATAAATGATACTAATAAAAAAGTCAATAGCAATTTCATTATTTTTATTCATAAGAATATCAAAATTACAGAAATTATATATAAAATCTTTATAGAAATTGTATTTTTGCGATTTAGAAACATTTCTTGTATTAAGTTCTATAATCAAATTTTCGTGAAATTTTAGGGGAATAAGCCATTGATCTTTATATATAATTTTTTTAAAATTATCACGGTTAAATTTATTTGAATATAGTTCGCATATATTAGAGAAATCATCATTATCGTTATAAAAAGTATTATTAATAACTTTGATACAATCTTTAATATTATAATTAGAATCAATTGCTATTTTTGAACTATCATTTAATGTAATTGTTGGATTATATTTAGAAAGTATTTCAAATATTTCATTATTATTCAATGGCGGTAATTCATAAAATATACATTTCTTTTTAATTTCGCCTAATTTAATATTATTAGATAGGATACATATAATAGGGATATGTTTATGTGATGTATTAAGAAAATTGAATAGATGTATATTCATAGTACTATCAAATGATAGTAATGTTTCAAATTCGTCAATAATAATAACTTTTTTCTGGGTATTTAAAGTTAATTGTTGAATCAGCGAGGAAACGAATGATTTAAATAATAAATCGGTTAATTGTTTAGAAGAATAGCAATTAAAACTATTAATATTTATAATAAATAGATTAAGTTCATTACATAATTTATTTATAGCATATGATTTACCTATTCCCGAATTACCAGTAATAAAGAGACAAGAATCTAATGATAATTTTTCACGAGGGGTTAAAATCCAATTTTTGATAAAATCCATATTAATTAAGAAATAAGTATTATTTTTATAACTAATGCAATATAATAAGATAATAATGCGATAAATGGATATATAATATCAAGGGTAAGAAGTGATTTGGTAGTATATGTTTTAATATTACCTTTTAAATCAAACATAAATGAGGGTTTTAATAAAAATATTAATAATAGTATTAATATATAAATCAGTATAGCAATAAATATCATATTCTATAAAATAACATTAAATAAAAATAAAATACTTAAAGAATTATTATATTATAATAATAATAAAATGAACTATTTAGAATATTCGGTTGAATTCACAATCACAGAAGAGACAGAGAAAAAGACCCGGGAAATCATGGATTTAATTAAGGAGGGTAGATGTGCTTTTAATTTCATTAAATTTATTGATGAGGATATTGGGGATGATAAAAAAAAGAGAACATTTATTTTAACATCATATTCAAATATTTCGCAACTATTATTTAAATTATTTCATGGAATAGAGGCAAAATATATTTGTCATATTAAATCGCCGATTGGAATGTGATTAATGAAATAAATCTTTTATTTTTTTTTGGTGCTGAATTTCAACCATTCAGTATTAATTACTTCTAGTTCTCTAATAATATCATAACAATTATCGGTTAGGAATAGTTTAAATTTTTCGGGGTCTGTTTGTTCTTCCAGGGTAATTCTAACAATCATTAATTGTTTAAGGGGATGAGGACAGATATAACCGGCATAACTGCAAATCATTCCTTTATGTTTATTAGATTGTCTAATAAATTTATTATGTAGGAGTGATTGAATGACATTACCGAGAGTATCATCTTCATTATCAATATGAAAATTAACTGAAAACGGATTATTTGGAACTTGTTCTATATTAATAGTATCAATAGTAGAAATAATATTATTTAATTTATCAATTAAGATTTGAATTGCTTTTGAGAATAAATAAGAATATGATAATTTATTTACAGGTTCAATTTGAAATTGCATGGAAATAGGGTCACCATAATTATCTTTGATATAAGACCTTTGTTTATCTAAAATATTATCTTTTTTTGCCGATTCTTTTGGGTCTTCATTAAAGAAGAAATTAGCGAGAGATACGGGAGAAAAGGAAGCATTAATTTTAGCAGTTCTTTTAATTGCGGTTGCTATTAAATGAAGATGTTCTCCTTGTCTTAATCTTGTAATAAGGATATTATTTTTAGTGATAGGATTAGGAGGAAATAATTCATTTAATTCTTTTGGTGTTAATTCAATATCTTTATAACTTCCAGTAAAATTTGCTGTTGTAACATTGATAGTATTTGATGAATCATTAATAACATTTAATTCAAATTTATAATCATTATCAATATAATTATCAGTGATAGTTTCGGAAACATTAATTGGTATAAGACCGATTCTGTGTTTCATAAATTCGTTATGAAGAGGTCCGGAATTTTTAAGAATTTCAATAGTAGGTTCATCTTCGCCATAAAATCCAACAGTTGGGATTTCAGTTAAAATGATTCTTCTAATACCATTAGCAATTGATAAATCCATTTTTTCAATATCAAATGATGTTTTTTGAGATTTTGGTTCATAACTATAATTCTTAAACATCTTTATTTAAATTAAATAATATTAATTTTATGTCAATTTTTATTATATTAATATATAATTTTAATTTAATAAATGATATTATTTTATAGTGATAGTTGTCAACATTGTTCCGTTTTATTAGATACAATTAAGAGACACGATACAAAAAAATCAATAAAATTAGTTAGTATTGATGGTATAGTAAAAAAAATTAAGCATAAAATTAAGGGAGTACCTGCACTTATGTTTATACCAAGTAAAGAAATAATATATGGTAAAGCGGTATTTGATTATTTATTATTACCAAATAGAGGTTATTTATTTACAAGTAATAGTACAAGAGAAAAGACAGAAACCAATACATCTATGATTTCGCCGATTCCTATAAATACTGTTAAAGTAGAAGAACCATCAGCATTTACATTAGGGGCAATTTCGGCAGATAATTATAGTGATATTACGGATGATAATATTAATTCTATGAATATTAATGCAGATAAGTTATATAAATGGGGAATAATTGATGAAGATAATAAAAGTAATAGTGAAATGCCTAAAATGGAAATGTCAAAATTAGAGAGTGAAAAAACGCAAAAAAAACTACCATCAATTGACGAATTACAAAAACAAAGAGAAAATATATTTAAGGATATTTAATAAAAAGTAAAACATATAAAAATGAGTAGTACAACATTAACAGCAACATATATATTCAATCAATATTATATAGACTTATTAAAAAAGGTTAAAGTAATAGCAAAGAAGCATAGACTACACAGTGAGACAGCGAAGAAGGTTTTAAAGGCGATAAAGGATAATTATCATACATACGATAAAAAATCATCTGAGTATGTTGATTTTTTCAAGGAGAATTGCAATAATGAATTTTGGGCGGAATATGTAGCACTAGATAAGGATAAATGTGATGAATGGTTAAAAGACGATACTAAAAATGGTGTAGAAATATATAAAACAGTTTCATTAAAGGATATTACAAAACTACTAAGAAATAATTTCATAATCCATCATTATTTGAGTGTATTATATATATATACAAATGAATTGAACGAGGATGAAATAACAGACATTCTCAAATATCTTCAATCAGTAACAGATGAACCAGAGACCGAGTTAGAGGTTAAGATAGAGAATGATAATATCAAGACTATTTTAAAACGATTAAATGATATGAAGGGTGATAATATTAAAAATTCATCAATGCCGAATATGGATTCGCTTAAAGATACTACAATTGGAAAAATAGCGAAAGAAATAATAGATGGTGTTGATTTATCAAAAATTAAGAAATCAATAACTGACGAAGGAGATATTTTTAAGGCAATTGCTAATCCTGATAGTGGATTTAGTGAATTATTTACGAATGTAAGTCAAAAAATGTCTAGTAAAATTTCAAGTGGTGAATTATCCCAAGAAGCAATTATGCAGGATGCTATGAAATTTGCTTCAATTCTCCCTGGTTTATTCGGTGGAGGCGGTGGAGGCGGTGGAGGCGGTGGAGGCAGTGGTGGAGATAATGATGGAGGAATGGGAATGGCGATGAATATGATGAATATGATGAAAATGATGAATTCGGGAGGAGGTGGCGGTGGAGGTTCAAAGGGAAAACAGAGAACAGGAATTGATAATTCGGCATTAAGAAAGATGGTAAAGAAACAACAACTAAAGGAAAAGTTAAATTCACGAACATAAATATTTTTTTATTTTTATTTCTTTTCATTATATGAAATAGAATAATGTTGTTAAATTTAATACCATTGATAAATATGAGTTTAAGAGATAAATTAATAGCAATAGTAAATTTAATAATTTTTATAAGTATTATATTAACATTTATATTTAAAAAATTAATTTATATATTGATAGGTTTAAGTTTAATAATAATAATATTTTTCATATATATTTATGATGAAAAGATTAAGATTGATACAAATGAAACATTAAGTAATAGAAATTTAACAATAATAGATAATAAAATATGTGTTAAACCATCATTAGAAAATCCATTTATGAATCCAACAATAATTGATTATTATAATAAAAATAATAATATTAAGGCATGCACTTATGATAATAATATGATTGAGGAAAATGTAAATAATATATTTAGAAACAATGTTTATAAGGATGTGAATGATATATATGGGCGTGAAATATCAGAAAGACAATTTTATACGGTTCCAGCATCAACTATTCCAAATGATAGAGAATCATATGAGAAATGGTTATATTATCGTGATAAAACTTGTAAAGAAAATAATGGTATTCAGTGTTATAATAATATAATATAATTTAATTATTAGAGATATAAATAAAATGTCATCATTTTTTGATAAACAGAATAATATATGTTCTGATTCCTGTTGGGAAGAGGCAAAAAATTATGGTAATGATAAAATTAATAGTTATTATACTTATTCTACACAGATGATAGACTGCGATGCACCAAATGTTCGTATGCCTGAATTTATATACGATCATGTTAATTTGAGAGGTCGTCCGGGATATGGTGTTGCGGATGCTTGTTTAATAGATAATCATAGTAAGATGATAAATAATGTAGATGGTGTAACCCGTGATAGATGTAAATTGCAGTTATTTACAAGATTATTTAGTGCTCCTCCATTATTTAAGGGACAATTAGGGGATATAAATACTGAATTGGAAATATTAGCAGGAAATGATTCTGGATTTTCAGATGGAGGTTATAATGTTTCAAATGGTTCAGGAAATGGTTCAGGAGGTAGTTTTGGTGGTTATGGATGTAAAAAGAAGATAATGGAACAACAGATAAGACATCCAATACCATTAGTTGATTGTATGAAGGATATACAAAACCCGGAACATATAGTTCCAATATGGACGAATGGAGGGGAAGATACGAGGTCATACATAAATAGATTAAATT
>Ga0207934_1000077_pt1 | contig 17447 bp, 19 predicted proteins | sample LakMenE22Apr09ns_FD_150724 | JGI IMG/M metagenome (GOLD analysis project Ga0207934, IMG submission 150724) | Freshwater microbial communities from Lake Mendota, WI - 22APR2009 deep hole epilimnion (SPAdes) | ecosystem: Environmental > Aquatic > Freshwater > Lake > Epilimnion/Euphotic zone ... | reverse complement strand
GTGTATTCGGTGGTTCTCTATTCTCTGCTATGCACGGTTCTCTAGTTACATCTAGTTTAATTCGTGAAACTACTGAGAACGAATCTGCTAACTACGGTTACAAATTCGGTCAAGAAGAAGAAACTTATAACATCGTAGCTGCTCACGGTTACTTTGGTCGTTTGATTTTCCAATATGCTAGCTTCAACAACTCTCGTGCACTTCATTTCTTCTTAGGAATGTGGCCTGTTGTAGGTATTTGGTTTACAGCTCTAGGTGTTATGACAATGGCATTTAACCTTAACGGGTTTAACTTCAACCAATCTGTTGTTGATAGCCAAGGTCGTGTAATCAACACTTGGGCAGATATCCTTAACCGTGCTAACTTAGGTATGGAAGTAATGCATGAGCGTAACGCTCATAACTTCCCTCTAGACCTTGCTGCTGGTGAATCTCTACCTGTAGCTCTTACAGCTCCTGCTGTAGTTGGCTAAGATCTAGTTATAAAGTTCCTAAGACCCTGATACTCTCAGGGTCTTTTTTTTTCATCTTTGCGAGATTTTTGTAAGTCACTCAAATTCTATCTTAACTGTCAGCCTGTGATTTATTTTTATAAAAGAGTTAATAAAAAATGAGTAGATTCGAATATATTCTTAAGGTGGTATTCCTAAATTTTATCGCAATTTTGCTGGGTTTTTTTTTAGCGATCAATTTATCTACCATTCTAGGCCAAAGTGGTGATTGGGGAGTCCTATCCGCTGGATTAATTACAGCTGTTTTGGAAGCAACTAGTAGAATTCTGTATAAAACTAAAAAAAAATTAATCTTTTAGATAACTCCATTCTAAATAAAAAGATTCTAATTATTATTAATTTTTTAACTAACTTAAAGATAGGAGTTCTGTATGGTTTCTTCGTCGAGTCTTTTAAATTAGGTAGCTAATTTAAAGCGATAATATTACAGATTATTACATTCTTATTATTTTTTAGAGGTTTACTATATATTATTTATGATAGAAACTATCAATACATAACTGATTAATTTTATTAACAGTTAAAACAGTTTAAATTTTTACAAATACGGAGAACTCTTATGGCTCTTGATGCATTTTCTAAAGTAGTTACAAACGCAGACGCAAAAGCAGCTTACGTAGGTGGTGCTGATCTACAAGCTCTTAAAAAATTCATTTCTGAAGGTAACAAACGTTTAGACGCTGTTAACTCTATCGTTTCCAACGCTAGCTGTATCGTATCTGACGCTGTATCTGGTATGATCTGTGAAAATCCAAGCCTAATCTCTCCTAGCGGCAACTGCTACACAAACCGTCGTATGGCTGCATGTCTACGTGACGGTGAAATCATCCTTCGTTACGTTTCTTACGCTTTACTATCTGGTGATTCTTCCGTTTTAGAAGATCGTTGTCTTAACGGTTTAAAAGAAACTTACTCTTCTTTAGGAGTTCCAGCTAACTCTAACGCTAGAGCTGTTAGCATTATGAAAGCATGTGCTGTTGCATTTGTTAACAACACAGCTTCTCAACGCAAACTTTCTACACCTCAAGGTGACTGCTCTGCTTTAGCAAGTGAAGTTGCTGGTTACTTCGACAAAGTTAGCTCTGCTATTGGCTAATTGAATTCTTTATAAAAGATGCTATCTTATAAAAATAAGGTAGCATTTTCTTTTTCAGTAAACATTTATTAGTTAACTATTTTTTTTATAAGACTTTTCTTTTTGGATAAGAGTACAATAACTGTAACTTTACACAAAATTTATATGGATCTTTTTCTTAAGTATTTAAAAAATTCGTTGGATAATTTAGTATTTTTAGGATTATTTATTGGAGTCTTAGGATATTGGGTTAGCATTGCATTTCCTTCCTTTAAAATTGGAAATAAAATAGGTTTTTATAGTGTTGCGTCTTCTAACATGTTTATTACGATTATTCTAGCTTGGAGGTGGTTCGAAAGTGGCTACTTTCCACTAAGTAACTTATATGAATCTTTATTGTTTTTTACCTGGGGAATTACTTTTATATCTTTAGTACTCGAGTTTCTTACTTCTTTGAGCTTAATAGGTGCGATCGCTACTCCCTTATCTATGTTCATTGTGGGATTTGCGACTCTATCTTTACCAGATGGAATGCAGAAAGCAGCTCCTTTAGTTCCAGCATTAAAATCAAATTGGCTGATGATGCACGTAAGTATCATGATGTTTAGTTATTCGACACTAATTATTGGATCTTTATTATCTATAGTTTTTCTGATTCTAACAAAAGGAAGACAAGTAACTCTAAAAGGTAGCTCAGTTGGCACTATAAATCTTCAAGAAACAGGTAAGTCTGAAATTTATAGTCTATCCACCTTTCAGCAAACTAATCATTCTTACGATGGGGTTTTGGAAAAAAAATTAAATCTTCTAGAAAGTTTAGACAATCTTAGTTATAGAATTATAGGGTTAGGATTTCCATTGCTAACGATAGGAATAATTGCAGGTGCGGTTTGGGCAAATGAAGCATGGGGATCATATTGGAGCTGGGACCCTAAAGAGACTTGGGCTCTGATAACATGGTTAGTTTTCGCTGCTTATCTGCATACAAGAATTACAAAATCATGGCAAGGAAAAGGGCCTGCAGTTCTAGCATCTTTAGGTTTTATAGTAGTTTGGATATGCTATTTAGGAGTAAATTTCTTAGGGAAAGGGTTACACAGCTATGGATGGATTGCTTAATTCAATAATGTAAAATAAAAGATACATAGAAATAACTGCTTCCACCGATTAGTTGCATCATACTAAAAAGTACTTTACAATAGTTTTATTATTATCTAAAAATTAACTTTCTCTGACTAATCCAGACAGAATATGAACACAGAGTTATTGCTATCCGTAGTTCCCCAAACAGCCATATGGTCTGCTAAAACAGCATCCATAATGATTAGTTCAAACATATTCTGCATAGTTGCAGGCAGATATGTAATCCAAGTTAAAGGTATTGGGGCATCTCTTCCACTAACAGGATCATTTGCTAATTTTACTTTACCTGAATTACTAGCAAGTACTAGCCTTGGTCATATAGTAGGAAGTGGAGCTATATTAGGTTTCGCTTACTTAGGCTTGTTAAGTTAAAAAGATTATTAGAAAAACAAAGATAAGTCACTTAGTTTTTCTAATAATCTTTTTTTTTACAAACTTTAGTAAGCTAATCCTAAGCTTCTAGTAGTTTCTCCACCTAGATACACTCTCACTGACAAAAAGTCAGTAGGACAAGCGGTCTCACATCTTTTACAACCTATACAATCTTCGGTCCTAGGTGCAGAAGCGATTTGTCCAGCTTTACACCCATCCCAAGAAACCATCTCTAAAACATCACAAGGACACGCTCTTACACATTGTGTACATCCAATACAAGTATCATAAATTTTAACACTATGTGACATAATTAAATTGATGAAGTTTTATAGTTAATGTATTTTACTTTTGAACTAGTCATAGAAGTTTTAAATAATTAAACTTATTATAAAATAATAGCAATTGAAATTTCAAATTAGATAATAAAATTCACAATTAACTAAAATTTAAAACTAAAGTTCTTTATTCAAGGATACTACATATTTTCAAAAGTATATGAAAAAGAAAAAGCAAAACATTCCTTCCTTGGAAGTTTTATACAAAACAGAAGAACTTTTAGATGCAGCCTCTAATAGGTATAGAATAACAGTTCAAGTAGCAAACAAAGCAAAAAGAAAAAGATACGAAGGTATCGATATTTTGGATGACTTTAAACTTAAACCAGTAATTCGAGCTATTCTTGAAATAGCTGATGAAATTAACCAACCTGAAATCATAAATGAGTAGCAACCATATTTGCATCCTCTTACGATAGGTTATAAAAATATATTTAATTAGACTTATGTTTCAGACTCTTTTCGGTGATCCAAATGATAAGAAAATTCAACAGTACTCCCAGATTATTAATGGAATAAATAAATTAGAAGAAAGAATAAAAGACCTTACAGATTCGGCGTTGCAAAATCAGACGAATTCATTTATCCAACGGTTATCAAAAGGAGAAAACGTAGAAAATCTTTTAGCTGAATCCTTTGCTGTAGTTAGAGAAGCCTCTAAAAGAGTGCTTGGATTAAGACATTTTGATGTTCAGCTAATTGGGGGGCTTATTCTTCATGAAGGTAAAATAGCTGAAATGAGAACGGGAGAAGGTAAAACATTAGTAGCAATTCTACCCGCGTACATTAATGCATTAGTAGGAAAAGGTGTTCACGTTGTAACTGTAAATGATTATTTAGCTGCGAGAGATGCTGAATATGTAGGTCAAGTTCACAAGTTTCTCGGCTTAAGCGTGGGGTTAATTCAACAAAATATGACACAGTCAGAACGTAAATTGAATTATTCAAGAGATATCACATATACTACTAATAGTGAACTGGGTTTTGATTACTTAAGGGATAATATGGCTATACAACTTCAAGATATTGTACAGCGACCTTTTTATTTTTCTATTCTAGATGAGGTAGATTCAATTCTCATAGATGAAGCCAGAACACCTCTTATAATCTCGGGTGCTGGTGAAACTCCTAACATAAAATATACAAAAGCAAATCTAGTTGCTCAATCACTTCTGAAGGATCTTCACTATGAAGTTGATGAAAAAGCAAAAAATATACTGTTAACAGAAGAAGGTGTAGTACAAGCAGAGTCTCAATTAAGTGTAGATGATCTATATGATGTAGAAAATCCTTGGGCTCCTTACATATTTAATGCGATCAAAGCAAAAGAATTGTTTATAAAGAATGTTCATTACATAGTTAAAGATCAAGAAGTACTAATTGTTGATGAATTTACAGGTAGAATTATGGTAGGTAGACGATGGAGTGATGGTTTACACCAGGCTATTGAGGCTAAAGAAGATACTACTATACAAAATGAAACTCAAACATTAGCATCTATAACTTATCAAAATTTTTTCCTCCTTTATCCAAAGTTATCAGGAATGACAGGAACAGCAAAAACAGAAGAGGTAGAACTAGATAGAATTTATGGACTTGAGGTAACATGCGTACCTACACATAAAAAAATGATACGTAACGATTTGTCTGATTTAGTTTACAAGAATCAATATGTTAAATGGAAATCTATCGCAGATGAATGTTTAGATATCTATACTTTAGGACGTCCTATTTTAATTGGAACTACGAGTGTAGAGAAATCAGAACTTTTAGCCTCGTTGCTAGAAGAATATGGGATTCCACATAATCTATTAAATGCAAAACCTGAAAATTTAAAGCGTGAAGCTGAAATAATTGCCCAAGCAGGAAGGAAAGGAGCTGTAACAATTGCTACAAATATGGCAGGGCGAGGAACAGATATTCTTTTAGGAGGAAATGTAAGTTATATTGCAAAGTCAACTCTAAAACTATTTTTAGATTCTATAATTCTTAGTAAACCTAAAGAAAGAGCTTTAGAGCTAGATTTAGAAAATTTATATAATTTTTTATCATTAAAAATAAAAACTCCTCAGATTTCCGAAGAAAAACTAAGTACGTCTTTATCAATTGCATGTGAAAAAAGTTTTACTGATGACCCATTAATTATTCTTTTTAGAGCTGCTTATAAAATTTTACTAGAGAAATATAATAAGGATATTCTCAATGAAAGAGAAGAAGTTATTAAATTAGGGGGATTACATGTTATAGGAACAGAGAGACATGAATCTCGACGAATTGATAATCAGTTGAGAGGAAGAGCTGGAAGACAAGGTGACCCAGGGTCATCTAGGTTTTTCTTAAGCTTAGAAGATAATTTATTGAGGATTTTTGGTGGGGATCGAATAGGAAAGTTAATGGAATCTCTTAAAGTTGATGAAGATATACCAATCGAATCTGCACTTTTAAGTAAAAGCTTAGAATCTGCTCAAAAAAAAGTTGAAGCGTATTATTACGATGCAAGAAAACAGCTCTTTGAATATGATGAAGTCTTAAACTATCAGAGACAGGCAATTTATTCTGAAAGACGGCGTATTTTAGAATCAGATAGTCTACGTAATTGGATAATACAATATGCAGAAACAACTGTTTTAGACTATTTTAATACTTATCTAGAAAAAGGTGATTTTTCACTGGAAGAGCAAGATAAAGTCTTGGCCAAAATTGAAAGTTTATTAGGACTTCCTCTAGGTATAGATAGATTATTTTTCTCACAGTATTCAATAACTGAAATGCAAAATACCTTGATTAGATATACAAGAATCTCATATGATTTAAAAGAGAGTCAAATCGATTTGATAGAAAATGGACTAATGAGAGAACTTGAAAGATCATTTCTATTACAAAAAATCGATTCAGCTTGGAAAGAGCATTTGCAACAAATTAATTCCCTTCGGGAAAATATAGGCTGGCGGGGTTATGGCCAAAAAGACCCTCTAATTGAGTATAAGAATGAGGCATATAATTTATTCTTAGCTATGACTACAAATATAAGACATTCAGTTGTGTATTTAATTTTCAAATCTCAGCCTATTTTAAAAGTATAGTTTTGATGAAATCTTATAATTAATTTGACATTAGTCAGTTAATGGAACAATATAAAGAATAATAATTTTATACGATATTAATATGACAAAAAGAACACTGCGTGGGACAAAACTGAAAAGATCACGCACATCTGGATTTAGAGCTCGGATAAAAACAAGTTCTGGCCGACGCATTTTAAAAGCAAGGAGAGCTCGAGGGAGACACTCTTTATCAATAAGCTAACTACTGGTTGAATTTCTCTAATAAGTTTTTTACACTCATACATTAGAGAAACAACCTCTTTTAAGTTTTTTTGCATTCAAGCCTATTTAAAGCTAGGTAAAATTATAATAGTTTACAAACAATATATTTTATGAATTTTACTAAAGAGTTTAAATTATTTTTAAAAGCTAGGTATCCTGTATTGTATATTTCCACAACCGAAGAAGAAAGATTGGAGTATACAATAAAATCCTCAATTAAAGAGTCAAATATAAATAGAGGAATTTATACTTGGGATTTTATAGATGGGTATTTGGGAAATCCAAGTGATAATGGTTTTGGAGCTCGGAATCCTCTACAGGCTTTAGAGTTAGTTGAAAAATTAACATCTGAAAATCCCGCAATTTTTCTTTTGAAAGATTTTCATCTTTTTCTGAATGACATATCAGTCGCTAGAAAATTAAAAAATTTGACAAAAATCTTAAGAAATAGTAATAAGACTGTAGTAATTGTTGCTCCTGAAATTCTAATTCCAGATTCTTTAAAAGACATTATAACAATTCTGGAATTTAAATTACCTCAACCCACTGAGATAAAAAAGGAATTAGTACGTGTACAAGAGTCGTTGGGTCACTTCCTACCGGAAACTTCTATTGATATTTTAGTTCGATCCTGCCAAGGGCTATCTTTAGAACGAATCCGAAAAGTTCTGTCAAAAATAATAGCAACTTATAAAGAAATTAATATTGAAAGTTTAGATATTATTTTTACAGAAAAAAAACAGATTATTAGCCAAACAAAAATTCTAGAGTTTTGTACAGTAACAGAAAAAATGTCGGATATAGGCGGACTTGAAAATCTTAAAAAATGGCTGCAAAAAAGAGTAGGAGCATTATCTCAAAGAGCCGAAAATTATGGTTTGCCTTCTCCAAAAGGTCTTTTTCTAGTAGGAGTGCAGGGAACTGGAAAATCTTTAACAGCTAAAGCAATTGCCAATGAATGGGGACTACCATTATTGAGATTAGATGTTGGAAAGTTATTTGGAGGTATTATAGGGGAGTCTGAGTCTAAGATGAGACAAATGATTCAATTATCGGAAGCTATTTCTCCTTGTGTTTTATGGATAGATGAAATTGATAAGGCATTTGCAGGAATGGAGTCTAAAGGTGATAGTGGGACAACAAATAGAGTATTAGCAACTTTTATAACATGGTTATCTGAAAAAAAATCTTCAGTATTTGTCGTTGCTACTGCGAACAATGTAAATTCACTACCTTCTGAGATAATAAGAAAAGGTAGATTTGATGAAATTTTTTTTATTGGACTACCTAACCTAAAAGAGAAAACGTTAATTTTTAAAGTCCATCTAAGCAGATTAAGGCCCAAATCCTGGACTAACTACGATATACCTTTATTAAGTGAAATGGCGAAAAAATTTTCGGGTGCAGAAATAGAAGAAGTAATTATTGAAGCTATGCATACTGCTTTTAGTGAAAATAGAGAATTTACATTTACCGATATATTAGATGCGATCAACCAATTTGTCCCACTTGCTTATACAAATCAAGAAAAAATAGAGTATTTACAAGATTGGGCAAACGCCGGAAAAGCGCGCTTAGCGTCCTCTGAAGAGTAAAGAATAAAGACAATCTTTATTTGTTACTAATCTTATCTAGTAGTATATTATAGTAATAATACTCTTAATGATCAGCATAAAACGTACGTAATTCTATCTAATACTTATGTCACACTTTAGTAAAATAAAAACTACTCTGAAAGATCTGGGCCTTTTACAAAAGTCACTTAACGATATTGGAATATCTTGGGACGAGACTATCAGTACTATAAAAGGTTATAAATCCCAAGAATGTTTTGCAAATTTGGTTATTAAACAAAATAATAACTACGATATCGGATTTACTTGGAACGGTACAGAATACCAATTAGTTGCTGATTTACAATTCTGGCAGCAGCCTTGGTCCGTGGAGTTATTTTTAGATAAGATTACCCAACGCTACGCTTATAATTCTATAATAAAGGCTACTGAGCTACAGGGGTTTCAAAGAATAGAAGAGATAAGTCAAGAAAATGGTAGTATAAAACTAACTCTACAAAGATGGAGATAGACTACTAAGATGCGGACAGAGAGACTCGAACTCTCACAAGAAAACTTACTAGAACCTAAATCTAGCGCGTCTACCAATTCCGCCACGTCCGCTTTTAATTGGATAGATATAGCATAGCAGAAGTATATAAAAAAGAAAACATGTTTTTGAATATGCTTCTGCTACTTATCTTTCCAATAAAATAAAATTGTATAAAAAATAATTTAAATTATGTTATAATTTCTTATGAAAAACAAATAAGAAAGTATTCTTTTATTAATTCCTCAGTAGCTCAGTGGTAGAGCGATCGACTGTTAATCGATTGGTCGTAGGTTCAAGTCCTACCTGGGGAGTCTATAATATTCGTAGTCACTATAAAATTTCTACTTAACATATGACAAGTCAAATACAGCGTCTTTTATGGAAATTTATCTATCTTCTAGGTAACTTGAAATTAGCAATAATTTTACTTTTATTCATTGCTTGTATGAGTTCTCTGGGCACAATAATTGAACAAGAAAAGACAATCTCATTTTATGAAACAAATTATCCTATCTCCAATCCTATTGCAGGCTTTATAAATTCGGACCTTATTCTTTTTTTTGGTTTGGATCATGTTTATACTACAAGTTGGTTTTTAATATTATTATTTCTATTTGGAGGAAGTTTATTATCCTGTACCCTTTCTAGACAAATTCCTTCGTTGAAACTCGCACGATTGTGGAAATTTCTCAGAAATGATAGTAGCAATAATAAAACAAGCATATCATTTAGCTTAAATAATGGCAGTTTAGCTCAATTTTCTTATTTACTAAGAGAAAAAAACTATAATGTTATACAACAAGGTCCTTATATGTATGCGTACAAAGGATTAGTTGGAAAAATAGGTCCAATATTAGTTCACATGAGTATAATTTGTATACTTATCGGTTCTATACTTGGATCATTAACTGGTTTTATGCTTCAGGAATTAATTCCAAAAGGAGAAATATTTCATTTACAAAATGTCATTTCATCTGGTCCTTTAAGCTACATACGACAGGATTTTGAAGGATATATTCAAGATTTTAACATCGCCTATAATGACCAAGGTATGGTCGATCAATTTTATTCTGAAGTTAATATTTTAGACAATGACCTAGGAATTAAAAAACAGAAAACTATTTTTGTTAACGAACCCCTTAGATACTCTGGAATCACATTTTATCAAACAGATTGGAGTATAGCTACTTTAAAATTTACTTTAAACAAACAGAAAAGTATTGAGTTACCACTTAGAGAGATCTTTGGAGAAAGTGGCTCAAGATTTTGGATAGGATCAGTAGATTATGAACCTAAGAATAAATTAATAATTGTATTGCAGGATTTAACTGGTCGATATTTTTTATACAATTCAGAGAAAAGACTATTAGGACAAAGTGAAATTGGTCATAAGATATTTTTTAACGGCAATGAGCTACGCCTAAATAAAATTCTACCATCTACAGGGTTACAAATAAAATCAGATCCAGGTATTCCTTTGGTTTACGTTGGTTTTTTCGTCTTAATTTTTAGTGTATTAGTTAGTTACACTTCATATTTCCAAATTTGGGTAGTGAAACGAGAAAATAGAGTGTACGTGTATGGTGATACTAATCGAGCTGTATACTTCTTCGAGAAAACTGTTCTCGAAATGATAAATAATTTGCAAAGTAATTCAGTAAAATTTAAAGTGCCTAGTGAATCCTCACATTAATTTTTGTGGTTTAAGAACATAATCTGAAACTGCAAGTCATTCATAAAGGATTTGACACGAGATGAATTAGTTAAACTTAAACTGTTAGATTTCGTTAAATATTAATTTCATATGAGATAAATAAATCATGACTCGCGTTATTGTAATTACTTCTGGAAAAGGAGGGGTTGGTAAAACTACCACAACAGCTAATTTAGGGATGTCACTTGCTCAGTTGGGGTATCAAACTGCTCTTGTTGACGCGGATATAGGTTTAAGAAATCTGGATCTTTTACTAGGTTTAGAGAATAGAGTTATTTATACAGCTTTAGAAGTTTTATCAGGAGAATGTAGACTAGAGCAAGCTCTCATTAGAGATAAAAGACAACCGGGGCTTACACTTTTGCCAGCTGCTCAGAATAGGAATAAGGACTCGATTAATAGCGATCAGATGAAATATTTGATTTCTTTAATGGAAGAACAATATGATTATATTCTAATTGATTGCCCTGCCGGGATTGAAACTGGTTTTCATAATGCCATAGGTCCAGCTAGAGAAGCTGTTGTAGTTACGACACCCGAGATTGCTGCAGTTAGAGATGCAGACAGAGTAATCGGTCTGCTTGAAGCTAATGGAATTCAAAAAATTAATTTGTTAGTAAATCGTCTTAGACCTGAGATGGTAAAATCTAATGATATGATGTCAGTTGCTGATGTCAAAGAAATATTAGCGATACCTTTAATTGGAGTCATCCCTGAGGATGAATGTGTAATCATATCAACAAATCGTGGAGAACCCCTTGTTCTTGAGAAAAAGCTTTCTCTTCCTGGGATAGCTTTTGAAAATACAGCTTATAGACTTGATGGGCAGCAGGTGGATTTCATAGATTTTGATTCTTATTCTAAAGGGCCGTTAAAACGTTTACGAAATTTTTTCCTAGGCTCTTCTACAACTTAATTAATAGTGTAAGCTATGAATTTATATGATTACAGAATTTTTTGAACGTCTATTTGTTAGTAATAATCGGGGAAGTCGAGATGACGTAAAAAGACGTCTTAAGTTAGTTCTTGCTCATGATAGATCGACTCTTAACGCTTCAACATTAGAAAAAATGAGAAAAGAAATCCTCATAGTTGTTTCTAAATATGTTGAACTAGATACTGAAAGTTTAGAATTTTCTATAAGAACCGACAGCCGAATGACTGCACTTATAGCGAACTTGCCGATCCGTAGAATCTTACAAATAGAAGATATTGTTTAAATTTTATAAATGCGGATTAAATTAACATTTAAGTTAATTTCCGCATTCAATTATTTTTCTAAAGTATATGAATTCCAAGCTAACTGTTGTAAACTAGCATTTCTTCTTAATGGACGAGTGACAAGCTCTAGTACATCTCTTGAATTTGTAAACCCATGTATTTGGGCAAATGTAAATTCGACTGACCATTTTGTATTTATTCCTCTAGCTTCTAAAGGATTTGCATGTGCCATGCCAGTTATAACTAAATCTGGTTTCAGTATTCGAATTCGCTCTAGCTGTTTATAATTATCTGGTTTTTCTACAATAGAAGGTACTTTAACACCCATCTCCAAGCAAGTTTTTTCTAATAGCAGGAGTTCACTGGCCTGATACCTTTTATCCATATAAGGTATACCAATCTCGCAGACAATCATTCCACAACGAATTAAAAACCTAGCGAGGGATATTTCTAGTAAATTATCACCCATAAAAAATACAGATTTATTTACTATTAATTCTAAATACTCTTCTAAAGAATTCCAGATTTTTTTCTCTCTGTCTTCTAACCCAGAGGATCTAATTCCGAAAACAGAACAAATCTTTTCAATCCAAGCCCTAGTACCATCTGGTCCAATTGGGAATGGAGCTCCTATTAGCTTTGTTCTTCTTCTTCTCATTAGAGTTGTAGCCGTTCTACTTAAATAAGGGTTTACTCCGCATACATAGTATCCTTCATTTATAACGGGTAGTTCTGTATAACGCTTTGAAGGTAACCACCCAGAAACTTTAATTCCTTGTGTTTTTAATTCTAACGTTAATTGGTTAGCAACAGAATCAGGAACTGATCCAAATAGGATTAGAGGAGGATGGTCTTGGTAAGGAGGTTGATTTTTTACAACCTGATTATCAGTTATCTGCTTTTCTGGACATTTCTGTGCCATAGCTGCAAGAACTGTGTCCTCTCCTTGAGTGAAAGCGTAGTCTAAACCGTTTGCTCGAGCAACTACAATAGGTATTCCAATTTCATTTTCTAATTTTGGTGCTATTCCCTCTAAATCCATTTTTATGATTTCAGTTGTACATGTTCCAATCCAAAAAATTACACTCGGGTGTCGATCTTTTTTTATCTGTAAACACAACCGTTTTAGTTCTTCATAATCACTCAATTTTGCTGAGATGTCTCCCTCTTCTAATTCAGCCATCGCATATCTCGGCTCGGAGAATATCATAACTCCCATTGCGTTTTGTAGAAAATATCCACAAGTTTTGGTCCCTATGACAAGAAAAAAACTATCCTCTATTTTTTGATATAGCCAAGCTACACAACTTATTGGACAAAAAGTATGATAGTTTCCAGTTTCACATTCAAAGTTTAATAGACTATCTTTGGATTCGGTAGTTACTTGTGAGTTCATTGTTGTAATTTTAATATTAAACAATCATCAATTCTAATGATTGATCGTTAAAAGAACCATCATCATCTTTTTTATCAGATGGAGTTAAATAGAAGTCAGATAATAAACTGAATAACTCTCTATCAGCTGCTTCGTTCGGGACAACTCCTTCGGGTTTGGCAATAATTTGATCTGCTATATTTAGATAGTAATCACAGACATAATTTAATGATGAATCTAACTCTGACATCTCAAATAAAGTTTTTCCTTTAACTCTAGAGATCCGAATGTCTTCTATAAGTGGTAAAACTTCTAATATAGGCATAGGTACGGCATCTACATATTTTTCAATTAAATCTCGTTTTGCAGTTCTATTTCCTATCAATCCAGCTAATCTTAAAGAGTGTGTTCTTGACTTTTCTCTTACAGAAGCAGATATTCTATTGGCTGCAAATAATGAATCAAATCCATTATCAGTAACAATTAGACAATAATCAGCGTAATTTAATGGAGCTGCAAACCCGCCACACACGACATCCCCTAAAACATCAAATAAAATAATATCGTACTCATCAAACGCATTTAATTCTTTTAGTAACTTTACTGTTTCTCCAACAACATAACCTCCACAACCCGCACCTGCCGGTGGTCCTCCTGCCTCAACACAATCTACACCAGCGTATCCTTTGTAGATTACGTCTTCAGGCCAAACATCCTCGTAGTGGTAATCTTTAGCCTGTAAAGTATCAATAATCGTAGGTATTAAAAATCCCGTTAAAGTAAAGGTACTATCATGTTTTGGATCACATCCAATCTGTAATACTTTTTTTCCTCTCTTTGCTAAAGCAACCGAAATGTTGCAACTTGTTGTAGATTTACCAATCCCACCTTTTCCATAAACTGCAAGTTTCACTATATGTTCCCCCGAGTGAAATAAAATACGTAAATATAATCTAGTAATAGTTTAGTACAAATAACCTACAAAACTTAATTTACTTAGAAGTTCTTATATAGAAAAGATGTATCTAGCGATACATCTTCCTACTTAAGAACTTTTTGAGTTATCTTCTTCAGTCAAATCTGAAATAAAACTTGTTGAATTTCCACTTAAAATTGATTTTGCTAAAGATAAAGCTCTCGCAGCTTGTACATTTGCTTTATTCGTCCAATTAGCCAGTCGAGAATTTTTCTTAGATTTAGAAGTCCGTTTTTTTGGAACTGCCATGTGTATTTCCTTCTATATTATTTTATTTTAAAAATTACGTGTATCTAAATTCAACATATTCATTATACAAGTAAAGATAAAAACAGAAAATTCTAAAAAATAAAAGATCTGTTTAGCAGATACAATTATTTTCTAGAAAATTATTTGCTTATCTGGATCCTAAACGGCTCAATTGTCTTAAAGCAATTCTTGCTATATTAAAAACTGCCCAAGATGCTGCTGCCAAAACCGGAAAAAGAACTATTAAAAGTCGCATGTCCATGACACAATCCTATGGTATATCTTTCTTAAATATTATAGCTAATGAGATCTGTAGGATGTATTTATAAAAGAGAATTTCACCATATACCTACAAAATAAATCAGTTGTGAAGATAAAAGTAACAATATATTTCCTAATAAGCAATAATTGATCTTAAGAAATTAATAATAATTAAATAATTTAAGAAGTTTTTTAAATTAGAAATGATAGATTTACCTTTTACATTAGATCAATTAAGAATAATTAAAGCTATAGCTTCAGAAGGAAGTTTTAAAAAAGCAGCAGATAGTCTCTATATCTCACAACCTGCTGTTAGTTTACAGGTTCATAACTTGGAAAAACAGCTTAATGTTTTGATTTTTGATAGAGGAAGTAGAAAAGCTTCCTTTACTGAAGAAGGAGAAATGCTATTGAGGTATGGAAATAGGATCTTATCGTTATGTGATGAAACTTGTAGAGCAATTGATGATTTGCATAACCTGCAAGGTGGGACTCTAATAGTAGGAGCAAGTCAAACGACAGGAACATATTTAATGCCAAGACTGATAGGGTTATTTCGCCAAAAGTATCCGCAAGTTGCGGTTCAACTTCAAGTTCATTCTACTAGGAGAATTGCTTGGAGCGTTGCTAATGGGCACATTAATTTAGCTATAATAGGGGGGGAAGTTCCTATAGAGCTAAAAAATATGCTTCAGGTTACCTCTTATGCCGAAGATGAATTAGCTTTAATATTGCCAAAATCCCACCCTTTTTCAGTGTTAAGAAGCATTCAGAAAGAAGATCTGTATAGATTAAGATTTATTGCTCTTGATAGGCAATCGACTATAAGAAAAGTTATAGACAAAGTATTAAATCAAAATGGAATTGATAGTACAAGATTTAAAATCGAAATGGAGTTAAATTCAGTTGAAGCTATAAAGAATGCAGTTCAATCAGGTTTGGGAGCAGCTTTTGTGTCAGTTTCGGCTATTGCAAAAGAGTTGGAACTAGGTGTTTTACAATGGGTTAAAATAGAAGATATCATAATAAAACGAACTCTTTCTATAATTGTAAATCCTAAAAAGTATAGATCTAAAGCTTCAGAAATTTTCAGTAAAGAAATTTTAACTTTATTTGTTTCACCCTGCGCAGATGATTAGATATAAAATTTATGAAAAGGTAAAATGACTAGATTAAAAAAAAAGTTAAACGTTTTATTTTACAAAATCTTCTTAAAGTTTTATTTAAACATGAAAAATGTTACGTCCGAACCAATGAGTTTAGACCTTCTCCGAGAAGAAGTTCAAATACTTATTTCTACGATAATATTCATAGAATTTAAATTAATACTAAATAGTACTTATTATTATTACTCTAAGAAGATGGATACTACTCTACTTGTCGATATAATCATAAAATTTTTAGTAGTATCGTCTAAACGAAAAATTTTAAACAGATTAGGCCTAAACAGTTATTCTAGTTTAGAAAATTCAAATGAATGGATAATAAAAAAAATACAAGCTGAAGAATATTCTTCTGTAATAAATTTATTAAATTCAATACATTTGCTTGGTATAGTGGAAAGTAATTCCACAAACCTAACATCAAGTTTAATAGAAAACTTAGTTATAAAACTTAGCAATTTCATGGTTTACGAAATATTCTCTGATAAAAACCTTTCAAAATTTATCTTTTTAAAATGGTATACAGTAGATTATCTTTTATTTTCTTACAGTTTGATTAATCTTAAAACTTATTTGTACTGGAAATCATACATTGGAAGTACGTATTCCAATATAAAAAGATTTTCAACAGATACATATCCTCTTTTAATTTGTACGAAAAATGGTATAGAGTTTAAAAGGTTATATAATCGAAACCTTATTTATAATATAAGCTCTTCAAGAATACAAACTATATTTTCTAAGGCTCTAAATTTTATAGAATACATAATTTATGGAACTAAAATTGGTATGTAAAATATTTTATTCTTCTACATACCTGCTTTTTATTCAATCGGATAAACGCTTAGTTTTTTTTCTGATTTTCCAGAGATTTCGAATTTTACTTTGCCATTTATCAAAGAATATATTGTGTAATCACGTCCAATATCAACATTATTACCGGCTTTAAATTTTGTGCCTCTTTGTCTAACTAAAATGTTTCCTGCTAAAACATATTCTCCACCGTATCTTTTAATTCCTAATCTTTTAGCATTAGAATCTCTTCCATTTCGAGTACTCCCACTACCTTTCTTATGTGCCATATTATTAAATTATTGTTGTTCTTGATTTACAATAGTGTACTTCCATTTATAGAAATAGAGTTTACCATAATTCTAGTTAAATTATCTCGATGACCTTGTTTTTTTCTTGTCTTCTTTTTAGGTCTCATCTTATAGACTGTAATTTTTCTACTTTGAATATGACCTAAAACTGTTGCTTCGACTGAAGTATTCTCCAAACATGGATGTCCTACGGTTACGTTTCCATTATTATTTACTAAAAGAACCCTTACAAGAGCTATTTTATCTCCAGGGTTTAAATCAATAAAATTAAGGTCGTAAAACTTACCAGGCTCTATCCAAAATTGTTTTCCACTTGCTTCCACGATTGCGTAATTCATCTTATAAACCTACTAGATTAAAATTTACATTACAAAAACAATACAAAAATAAATTTTACCTTGGCATCGTGCTACCTTCCCATGGAGTATCCCCCATAGTATTATCGCCGCTGTATCGTTTCACAACCGAGTTCGAGATGGATCGGAGTGGTTCCAATACGCTATAAACACCAAG
>Ga0207934_1000074_pt1 | contig 18149 bp, 22 predicted proteins | sample LakMenE22Apr09ns_FD_150724 | JGI IMG/M metagenome (GOLD analysis project Ga0207934, IMG submission 150724) | Freshwater microbial communities from Lake Mendota, WI - 22APR2009 deep hole epilimnion (SPAdes) | ecosystem: Environmental > Aquatic > Freshwater > Lake > Epilimnion/Euphotic zone ... | reverse complement strand
ATTCAACTTTTACAAGAAATTATAATCAATATTGATTGGACAGTTATATCACAAAATAGAAACCCAAATGCGATTGAACTTTTAAGAAATAATCAAGATAAAATTGATTGGAAAATATTGTCATTGAATCCATCCATTTTTAAATTAAATATTTATGATAATACTACTGAAAAATATAAAAAAATGTATAACACAATTTCTTCAATATTTACATAAAAAATGATTTAATATTTATATTTGCTATTACTAATAATCAATGTTTATATTTAATTTTGAATCTAAAATAAATTGGGATAATCTTTCTTTAAATCCAAATGCCATTGAATTATTAAAAGAAAATCCTCATAAAATCAATTGGGATAATTTTTCCTTAAATCCAAATGCCATTGAATTATTAAAAGAGAATCCTGATAAAATCAATTGGAATAATCTTTCTTTAAATCCAAATGCCATTGAGATATTAAAAGAGAATCCTGATAAAATCAATTGGAGATATTTATCAGAAAATAAAAATGCGATAGAATTATTAAAAGAGAATCCAGATAAAATCAATTGGTATTTTATGTGTAGAAATGAAAATATAAATTTAATTATTGATATTGAAAAAGATTATAATAATATTGAATGGGATGTTCTTTCTTTTAATGAAAATGCCATTGAACTTTTATCAAATAATATAGATAAAATCAATTGGTGCTATTTATCTATGAATAGTAATGCCATTAACATTCTTATAAATAATCAAGATAAAATTGAATGGAATCTATTATCATATAATCCTAATGCCATTCAACTTCTTAAACAAAATCCTCATAAAATCAATTGGAGATGGCTTTCCTTAAATCCAAATGCCATTGAGATATTAAAGGAAAATTTACATAAAATAGATTGGGTTAATTTATCAGAAAATGAGAATGCCATTGAAATTCTTAGAGATAATCCAGATAAAATTAATTGGAATGTATTCTCATTAAATAAATCAATATTTGAATTATTAGACTTGATTATATTCAAATAAAAAAAATAATTATTCATTTCTAGGTTTTTTTATTTTACCCATATAATCAATACTATCTCGTATTCTGGAACCATATATACGGTTCTTAATACTATAAGGAATATCAATAATATCAAGTAATGCTATTATTTTTTTATTTACTGTCTTATGCTTTTTAGATGGGTTATATCTTTCATATCTCATAATTGATTTAGGAGATAATATAGAATTACATTCAAACAAATGCAATATATTCAATTTACTTATATATGTCCTTATCCTTTTTGAAGTAATACCAATATATTTTTCATTCAAATATATAAATACGTGTTCTAATATTTGATAATCATTCTCTGGTTGATTATATAAAGTTAATTGAGTTAAAAATGTGTTTTTATAATAACTTATAGATGTTGTTAATGAATATAGATACATAATATCAATATTTATTTCTCCGTATGTTTGAAATTTTGTCTCATCAGTTGGATTATTATAATAATATAATATAGGTTTATTTATACATTCATCACGAACAAATTCTAATAATAATAATCCAATGTATTTAATTTTCGGTATTTCCCTACTTACTAATTTTTCAACTATTAAATTATATAAATTTGTCAGTTCTTGTTCTATTGAAAATGTACTATAACTAATATTACACCATCCCTGAATATGATTCATCCTATTATTATAAGCAATTATAACTTCCCTGTTTTTACAATCTAAATCAAAATCATTCCACGGATAAATACCATTAAAATCTAATTCATCTTTTATTGCCTGGTTCTTTAAATCATCTAATAATTTATTAACTTTAATATCGCAAATACAATTATTATCTGTATAAGGATTGCTTGAAAATCTTAAAATATTTATATCCTTATAATTCTCATCATTTGTTATATTGTACTTTTTGTAAAACATACTAAAAATATATAAATATCTAAATTATATTATCATTTTTATTAAATAATACTATCAAAAGTTATAAAAAATGATTTTATAATTATTTTTATTATTATAATGAAACCTATCTATAAATTATTAGATTGGATTGATATAAATAATTTAGTTTTTTCAAAATTATCCAAAAATACTAATGATTATGCTATTGAATTATTGAAACAAAATCCCAGTAAAATTGATTGGATTGATTTATCTTATAATAATAATGATTATGCAATTGAATTATTAATGAAAAATAAAAATAAAATTAATTGGAGATTATTATCATTAAATAATAATGATAGAGCGATAGAAATATTACAACAAAATCCAGATAAAATTTATTGGAGAGAATTATCATCTAATACCAATAAAAAAGTTATTAAATTATTGGAAAATAATATTAAAAATGTTAGTTCATATTATTTATCATATAATATAAATGCTATTGATATATTACTTGAAAATCAATATAGAATTAATTGGCAATCGTTTTCATTCAATGAAAATAATAAAGCAATAGAATTATTAAAATCATATAAAAATAAAATTAGTTGGCAATGTCTATCTACTAATAAAAATGATAGAGCAATAGAATTATTACGAGAAAATCCAGATAAAATTGATTGGCATTTTCTATCAAGTAATAAAAATGATAAAGCATTAGAATTATTAGAAAAAAATCCAGATAAAATTAATTGGATATATTTGTCGTCTAATTATAATGATAAAGCACTGGAATTATTAAAAAATAATCAAGATAAAATTTATTGGTATAATTTTTCACAAAATGAAAATGTAAAAGCAATGGAAATATTAAAAGAAAATCAAGATAAAATTGATTGGGATTGTTTATCAAGTAATAAAAATATATTTGAATTAGATTATAATAAAATGAAAGATAATTTTAAAGAACTTGGAAATGAAATATTAGAAAAATCATTAAATCCTGATAGAATTAAAAGATTAAGTATTATATACAATTTTAATTTAACTGATTGGTTTATCAATAATTAAAAAATGATATTTTGATATTATTTTTTTTATTATGACTTCCAAATTACCACCATTAAATGAAGATATTTGTCTAATTATAGCAAAATATTTAATTAAACCTAAATATAAATTATTAGATTGGATTGAACCTAATAAACTTAATTGGAAATATCTTTCCTTAAATCCAAATGCCATTGAATTATTGAAAGCAAATCCAGATAAAATTAATTGGCATCTACTTTCATCTAATCCAAATGCTATTGAATTATTGAAAGCAAATCCTGATAAAATTTATTGGAATAATCTTTCCTTAAATCCAAATGCCATTGAATTATTGAAAGCAAATCCAGATAAAATTGATTATAGAAATCTTTCTTTAAATCCAAATGCGATTGAATTATTAAAAGCAAATATGGATAAAATTTATTGGAGTTATTTGACAACTAATAAAAATGCTATTGAAATATTGGAAAATAATTTAGATAAAATTGATTTTAAAATTTTATGTTTTAATAAAAATGCTATTAAATTAATTAAAAAAAATTTGTCTAATTTTAATGTATATGAATGGAATATTTTATCAAGCAATTCAAATGCTATTGAACTATTACAAGCAAATCCAGATAAAATCAATTGGAAAGAATTATCATCTAATATTAATGCTATTGAACTATTAAAAGCAAATCCAGATAAAATTAATTGGATTAAACTTTCATCTAATCCAAATGCTATTGAACTATTAAAAACATATCCAGATAAAATTGATTGGTATTCCTTAAATCTAAATAAATCATTAGATGCTATGAAATTGTTAAAAGATAATCCTCATAATATTTCATATGATTATTTATCAATGAATCATTCAATATTTGAATTACAAGATACAGAAAATGAAATTAATCAAATTATTAAATTAATATTGAATTATTAGAATAATAATTAAAAAATGATAATTTCTTTTTTAATATATTTTTATCATTATGACTTCTTTAGGCAATTCTAAATTAATATTATCAAACTGGATTCAAGAAGATAAATTAAATTATAAATTTCTATCATTAAATCCAAACGCTATTGATTATTTGCGAGAACATCCTGAAAAAATTTATTGGGATTTCCTGTCAATTAATGAGAATGCGATTGAATTATTGAAAGAAAATCCTGAAAAAATTAATTATACATTATTATCATTAAATCCAAGAGCTATTGAATTATTGAGAGAACATCCTGAAAAAATTCATTGGAGTTATCTTTCAAAAAATCCAGGTGCAATTGAGTTATTATTAAAAAATCCTGAAAAAATTGATTGGAAATATTTCTCAGAAAATTATAATGCTATAGACATATTGACAGATGAATCAAATTATGATAAAATTAACTGGATTCATCTTTCAAAAAATCATAATGCAGTTGATTTTCTAGAAGAACATATGTGCAAAATTAATTGGGATAATTTCTCAACTAATATTAATGCTATTGAACTATTGGAAGAATTTGAAAATAAAATTAATTGGAATAATTTATCCGCTAATCCAAATGCAATTGAATTAATTAAAAATAATATTACTAATGTTAGTTGGTATTATTTGAATCTTAATTCATCTCCTGATGCTATTGCTTTATTGAAAGCGAATCAGCATAAACTATTTTATGATAATCTATCACAAAATCCAGGAATATTTGAATTAGAATAATTTTGTTTTTATTTATTTGTATTTTTTATAAAAAATGTTAATTTATTTTTATAATATTTATTATTAAATATGCCTTTGTCAAATGATGATATTGTTAATCTTATCAAATATCAAAATAAATTAGTTGATGAAAATATTAAAGTTATTTATGGGGACTCAAAAAAACCTACTTCTTTTATTGAAGTATGGGAAACTAATAATGACAAAATTGATTGGGAATGACAAAAATTATTTTTGTCATTCTTTCCAGATTGCTTATCTACATAAACCGAGAAATTGACCTATACACATCAATACCATAATTATGGTATATTTGCGAAAGAATGGTAATTTGCGGATTGCATTGATTATGAATGATATAATTCCTGAAATATTCAATCAATAAATCATAATCATTCAAATCCAAGAACTCACGAATAAATTCATTTGCGGGTTTGACCTTATCATTAAAAGAATTCAATAACTTCATAAATTTCCTTATCTTCTTCTCACTGGTAGAACGCTTCGGTTCTTCCGCATTGAGAGGATTTTTAGGAGATTTTAGATTTGATTTCTCAAATTCAATGAATTCATAATGCTTCGTAAATCTCAAATTTTTCCAATACATCTTTGTTAATGTACCATAAATATCTTTATTTCCATAACTTAAATCAAGTGGTTTTGAATAAATCTTTGAAACATCATTCGTACATAACAAAGATAATTTAAAGATTTGAAACAATTCTGGATTCAAAACCAATTGCTTATTCGTCAAAATAACTGCACGCTTATTCAAACATACCTTCACAAAATTTTTAAATTGTATGAATGTAAAATTGACTGATTCGCGATTATAATGACAGTAGAAACAACTGACCGATACCATTTTCCAATATGATATGAAAAAAATAAAAAGATATTTAATGAAGATTTTTTTAATTATTACTATTAATTTAATACAAAAATATCTTTTCACTCAAAGAATAATAATCCTAACAATATCTGGCGGAGATTATTAATACAATCATTGATAATTGTTTCATCCTCTTCGCCATTTATAATATCGTCATATACTCTCTTAATGTCAAGTTTATAATTATCAAATAAATCTTTTTGCGAATTTTTGGAAATACAAGTATTAAGACTAGTTATTTTTTTATAAAACCTCCTAATATTTTTATTTGTAATATATTCACAAATAATTTTATTCAAATTATATGCCAATTGCTGCTTCGCATTCATTGCTATTTATTATTATTAATAGTAATATTTCATTTTTTTAATATTTTACTAAAAAATTATTAAAATATTATTTATAAGATAAATGGTTAATGTTTGCATAGCACAAATGGATAATAGAATAACTTTAGATTATCTATTATTGTCAAAGGAAGTTAATATGAAAATAAGTAAAATATTTAATTATGATTATTTATTTTATGATTCAACAAATAAATATATAGAATATCACCCAATAGTTAAAAAAATCTATTTTATTAATGATTTTCTTAATTCTAATTCTAATTATGATGTAATTGTATTTATGGATAGTGATGCATGGATTAATAATGGTTTTTCATTAAATACTATTATTAATCATTTAATGAAAGATAATACAAAAATAGGATGTTATTCACGAGACCCATTTTTAACTAGAAATACTTATATAAATAGTGGAGCTTTTATCCTTAAAAATAATGATGAATCACGTCAAATGTATAAAGATATTATAAATACAATAAAAGATAATCCAAGTATTATTACAGGGCAATTCTACGATCAACATTCAATTAGTGATTATGTCTTTAAAAATAAAGATAAATTTATTATTTTTAATATTGAAATTATGAATACTCCAATAGGAACAGTTATAAGACATAATTGGCATAAAAATAAACGAATGTTTGATGATTTATATAAATTATTATCTATAATAAATAATAATGATTATGAAATTATAAATACAAATTTTACTATAGAATATAATATAGATAATAATGATTTTCCTAATAAACAAGATTTAGAAGATTATTCATATCTAATATAAATATTATCTAAAATATTTATAGATATAATGAGTACCTCTAGAACTTCTAGAAGTACTAGAAGTTCTTTAAAAAAATGTAATGAACCGATAAATTATGATGTATGTACGAAAGATTTTGAAGATGATAATATACTTAAATCAATAGACAAAAAATTACAAGTAAAATTTACTAAAATACCTGAATCACATTGTTTATACCAAGGTACAGATTTTGCTTTTCTCCATCTACCTAAACAAAACTCAGATTCTGCTTTAGAAACTAAAAAATCTAATCCAACGCATTTTTCAAGAGATACAGAATTTATTTATAAAATTGATAATATAAAAGCACAAGAAAATTCATTTTATGATTATTATGATAAAAGAAATTCTGGTGCATATTTTGTATCTTCATATTCTGTTGCTAATATATATGGATTAGATAAAAGATATTCTCCAATTGTTTATGCTTCATTGCCAGATTTAAATGATATTAAAAATCCATCAAATAAAATTAAGTATATTTATCCACTTTATTATATAAATAAACAATTTTTTACAATTACATATGAAACAACTAAGGAATTATTTTTATTAGATATTGGAGATATTAATACTGTTCGTTTAATATGGTTAATACTTCATTTTAATCCTTCTGGTTTATCACCGTGTGAAATAAGTGATTTTAAATATTCATTATTTAATTCTTGTGCTAATGATGGAGGAGAAGCAGATACAGATGCAGATGTACCTCAATTTTGTAAAAGAGTTTCAGATGCAAGTGATGATAGTGTATTAATTAAAATATTTAAATTATTAGAAAGATATTTTAATAGTAAAGGCATATCTGTAGATGGATGGATATATAATGGTCCTGATTTTCACAAAGAAATATGTATTCTTGATAGAAATAATTTAAAAATAAAGGAAATACATACACGAAAATTAACTATTCCAAAAGGTATTCCTACATATGAAGATTATAGAGAACAAATAAAAGGTAATCTTATAAAATATAAATCAAAAAGTAAAATGAATAATATTTTACATAATTATATTATACCTAATCCAGATATATAAAAAATGATGATTATAAATAGGTTAAATATAAATTGTTGAATTAATGTTATTTGATGAAAATGAATTTATTAAAGAAGTTATTAAAGATTATATAAATAATAGCAATAGTAGTAATAATGATTGTAGTTATATTTATGATAATCATTATAATAAACTAATAAAAACTTACGATATTAATGATATTTTTCATTTATATATAAATGATATTGATTTAGAAGATAGTAAATATAGGTATGGAGATAATTATATTGATATTAAATTAAATTTGATTTTATATTCAAAAGTTATTAATTATATTTATGATAAAAAAACAAAAAATTAAGTCTCTAAACATTTAACATCTCCCATAACTTCTTTAATGATTGCTAAACAATCGCTAAGAATTTTTCCCTTTGTTTCCACCAACTTAATTTTATATTCAAACTGTTTATTATATGCATCTATCATTTTTATTTCGTGTTCGTATTTGCGAACATTCATTTCGTGTTCATTATTCCTAATTTTTATCATTTCAATCTTCTTTTCTAATTCCTCTATTTCACCAGGTGATGGTTTTTTATATATAATAATATCCTTCTTTTTTGAATAGATTTTATCATAAATTATAATTATAATATTTATAATCATCATTCTAATATTCAAATAATTATTATAAACAGTCTTCGCATATTTAAACATCGTTGTTTTTTATTCAAATATAAATAATCATTTTTTAATTAAATTACAAAAAAGATTTTACAAGTTTCTAACAATCTTCTTTAATACATTTATACAATTATTAAATACATACTCACTATATACACCATAACCTAAATATAACTCATTATATACATAATCTAATTCTATGCATAAATTTTGCCATAAATACTCAGTCGTATTATTATGAATAAAATTATTATGTTCTATTATATCTCTATATAAGGATATAAGAGATGAATTTTTAGCATATTCATCTTCACATATATATTTCAATTTTGTTATAATTTCATTTTCCATTTTTGAAAATAGTATAAAAATAATTTTTAAATAAAAAAAAGACAAAAAGATTTTTATGTCTTTTTGCCTTTTCCTATTTAAAGAACTACTTACTTCTCCATATTCTCCACGACCTTCTTCAAAGCATCTATGCAGTCGTTGAAAACATGTTCGGTATATTCTCCGTCGCCGTAGAGATGTTCGTTGATTACACACTTTAACTCAACACACAGCGATTGATATAACTCATCGGTTGTGTTTTTTTGAATGAAAGCTTTGTACCCATTTACATGCCTGTAAAGTTGAAGAAGGGAAGATGTTTCAGCATATCCATCATCACAAATATTTTTCAAATCGGTAATAATAGAGGCACTGTCCATTGTGAGGTAGTCCTAAAAGTTATTATATTATTTTAATATCATTTTTTAGAATTATATATATAAATTACTACAAAAATAAATATATTTTTTCAAAAAAGACAAAAAGATTTTTATGTCTTCTTGTCTTTTCCTATTTAAAGAACTACTTACTCCTCTATCTCCTCCACAATCTCCTTCAAAACATCTATACAATCATTGAAAACATAATCAGCATATACACCGTCGCCAAATCGTGCTTCATTAAAAACACAATCTAACTCGGTGCATAAATGTTGATATAATTCAGGTGATGTTCTTTCACGAATATAATCCTGGAATTGGATTACATCACTGTAAAGGGTAAAGAGGGAAGTATTTTCAGAATACTCATTATCGCAAATATATTTCAACCTGGCAATAATAGAGGCACTGTCCATTGTGAGGTAGTCCTAATAGTTATAAAAATATTATACTATCATTTTTTAGAATTATATATATAAATTAATACAATTTAATCTTCTTCATCTTCAATTATTGGCGGAGTAAAACCAATATCTAATGTATCATTTATTTTACTTAAAATTTTAGGGTCAATTTCATCCCCATCTCCATTATCCTTAATTAATGGAGGTGCTTGAATTGGTGGTTTAAATAAATTTATTAAAATCATAGGACATAATCCAGATAATCCGGATAAAGATATTGATGATGTGAAAGTATAAAAACTTATAATAGTTGCTACTATATATATAATTACAAATAATAAAATATTATTAGTTGTGAATAATGGTTTTTTATTATCATTATTATCAATATTAGAATCATCATAATTATTATTGTCTGGTTTATAATCATATAAATATACAAATACAAAAATAACTATACTGACAAAAAAAGATACAATATAATATTCCATTCTATAATTTAAAATCTAATTTAATTAAGTGTAATATAACATATAAATATAAAAAATATTAATAAAATAAATATGAAACTTGAATTGAAAAAATTCGATCCATCTACTATTAAAAGCGATTCAGTCATCGTATTTATAGGTAAAAGAAATACAGGTAAATCTTATTGTATGAAAGATATATTAAGTTATCATAAAGAATTACCGGTTGGTGTTGTTATTAGTCCAACTGAAACTGCAAATAACTTCTTTGAAACTTTTGTCCCTAATATGTTAATATATGAAGAATATGAACCAACTATAATTAAAAAATTCTTAGATAGACAAATATCTATTAATAAACAAAAAGCAAATCAAATAAAAAAATATAATTCTTCTGATATTGATAATAGAGCTTTTTTAATTCTTGATGATTGTCTCTATGATAAAACTTGGCCTACTGATAAAAATATTAGAAGTATATTTATGAACGGTAGGCATTATAAAATATTCTTCCTTATTACTATGCAATATTGTATGGGTCTTCCACCAGTTTTAAGAGCAAATATTGATTATGTTTTTATTTTCAAAAATAATATTATCAAAGAAAGAGAAAAAATTTATAATCATTATGCAGGAGTTTTTAATGATTTTTCCACTTTCTGTGCTGTTATGGATAATTGCACTGAAAATTATGAATGTGTAGTTATTGATAATAAAATTCAAAGTAATCGTCTTGAAGACCAGGTTAAATGGTATAAAGCAAAAGAAGCTGATTTTAAAATGTGCACTCCCGAATTATGGAATTTATGTGCATTAGAAAAAGAACGAAAATCTAATTCATTAGCATATGAAGATGAAGAAGATGAAGAACCATATGACCCTAGTGTTTTTACAAAAAACAAAAATAAAAATAAACCAGTAATTAATATTAAAAAAAAAATTTAAATAGGATCACAATCAATTCTAATTGGATTTATTTTTATTATATCCTCATTATCAATTAATGTTGATAATATACTACTATCTAATCTATTATTATATGCATTATCCATATATTTCTGTTTTGTTATATTATCATTCTCTATTGGAACCGGCAATCCTTCATATGCTACACCCATTGTTCCAAATCTTGCCGATTCCTCCAAATCTATCTGTTTCTTATTTACTACCATATTAACATCCTCTTTTGGCACTCCTACGAATTTACCCGCCCCATTTGGTGTATGACCCGCCTTTATTAATAACATTTCTCTTGTTCCGTCTATTTCCGCATTTTCATCTGCTTCTCTACCCGTTTGTGCGAATGTTGATACTCCACCAGCAGCAATTCCATAATTATCTACCAATGAAAATTGTCGTTGTGTGTTTTTAGCTTTCTCATCTTTTATTAAATATCCTCCAAATAAACTATTTAAAAATCCTCCTAAAAATCCATATTTAGATGTTCCCAAATCTACTGTAGTCTCCTTAACCGTCTTTTTAGCAACTATTGATGGGTCATATACATATGTACTATAATATGATACATTATTTATATTTCTTATCGTATCCTCCTTTTTTAATGTCTGTCTTAATGTTGTTCGCATTTTATTATTATTATTTACATATCCTGACTGTTTACCCTCCATATATCCCCCATTCCCCTCGTGAATTGTTGTCTCCTTTATTGTCGTTTTTGCCGTATCATATAATGCCGAATAAGTTTCATCATATCCACTCAAAGTTCCCCCATTACCTTCATGCACCGTAGTCTCTTTAACTGTCGTCTTCGCATTATCATATAAAGCAGAATAAGTTTCATCATATCCACTCAAAGTCCCCCCATTACCTTCATGAACTGTAGTCTCTTTAACTGTCGTCTTCGCATTGTCATATAGTGCTGAATAAGTTCCATCATTTCCTGTTAAAGTTCCATTATTACATTCATGCATTGTTGTCTCTTTAACTGTTGTTTTGGCATTGTCATATAAAGCAGAATAAGTTCCATCATTACCACTTAATGTTCCCCCATTACCTTCATGCATTGTAGTCTCCTTAACTGTTGTTTTGGCATTGTCATATAAAGCAGAATAAGTTCCATCATTTCCTGTTAAAGTTCCATTATTACCTTCATGAATTGTTGTCTCTTTAACAGTCGTTTTAGCATTGTCATATAAAGCAGAATAAGATTCATCAGCACCTTTCAAATTACCATTATTTCCTTCGTGAATAGTAGTTTCTTTAATAGTAGTTTTCATAATATGAGTAATTGGGTCATATAATGTTGCTTTTTCTGGTAATTGAGGGGCAGCATTACCATTCAATCGGGGATTATCAATTAAATATTCTTTCATAGTTATTTTTATAGCATCAGTAATAGGTGCAACCATTGCTTTAATAACACTGGAAAAATTAGCAACTGGTGTTTCTTTTTGAGTTAAATTTCTTTCATTATCATAAACAATAATTGTATTTCTTCCATAATCATCATTTTTAGATTGAAAATCTTCTTGAAATTTCAATGAACCATAATAATCAATATGACTATCTATTCTTTTTGATGTATCTTTCACATTTTCAACTGGTCTTTCCGTATCCTTCTTAATAACTGATTGACCTTTAAACCAATTATCAGGACTATATTCAAATGTAGTTTCTGTTCTATTTTTATTTAAAGGTGCTACAATACCTCGTTTTTGAATATCATTTTTAGGTTTCATTGGTAAAGTATATATAGAATTACGTTGATCTGAACCAGGTCTTAATTGTTCTTTTGATTTAGGTAATACATAACTTAATGTATCTGCTTGTTGAAATCCTCCAGAACCTTCCGTTGTATATCCTAAATTTAGACCAGGTCCAACATTAACACTCTTGATAGGTGATATATTATTTTGAATATTTGTTAAATTTACCCTTTCCTTTAAAAACTTAGCATTATCAATTGGACTATTAAAATTTACTACTGGTTTAAAAAAATCAGTTGCTTTAATTTCGTGTTTCTTTACATTAACATCAGTGCTATATCCCATATTCTTATTTAACCCGAATTGTTCCATATTTTGAGTTATTCCTTTTGTTAAAAATGGTTGCATATTTCCGTGCTTAAAATCTTTAACATCAATGTTATTTCCTGATAAACTTTTAAAAATATTTACATTCATATCATCACTAGATATATAATGTGGTACTACTCCTGTTTTAAATGGCATCTGTGCTTTTTTATAAAAATCATCACTTAAACTTTGTTCTTGTTGTCTAACTTCTGTATAATATTTAGAATTATAAATATTATCCATTGATGGTATTTCATTATTTTGCATTTTCCCCTAAATTAATAATTGATATTTATTTAGATATTTAATCTGCATAGATAAAACCATAATTATATGTTGCCATATATTCATCATCGTCTTCGCCATCTTCCATATCTAATTCAAAATCTTCTTCTCCCTCATTCTCATAATCCTCATCTGTCTTATCCTTATTTATTTCTAGGGGTGCTGCTGGCATATCATCATCATCATTTATATCATCTTCATATTTTATCCCATATTTTTTCATTTCCTTTTCAATATCAATCTCATCTCGGGTTTTTTTATTAAGTTTTGCTAAAATATCAAATTTATTATTCTCACGAATCTTATTTATAAAATCAATCTGTTCTTCCACATTTAACATACGACTATTATTTATTATATTTAAAATTGATGTTATTATTTCTTTTAATATATCCGGATAATTATTAATATTTATTGATGGTACATATTTTTTATTTGAAACATTTTCTGGTGATGAAGGTAATGACATCATACGAATTACAGCAATGCGGCGAATATTAATAATATCATTTATATTATCATCATTTATAATTGAATTTAATTTATCTAATTCCGCTAATGTATTATTTATTTTCTTTATAAAATCAAATGAATCATCTTTTAAATATTTATATAAAATCTTGGATATGCCTATTCCTAATTGTCTATAATTTGAAAAATCATAATTATTTAAAACAGTCTTTAAGTCCTTATTATTGAAATATGTTATATATGAATCCTTATAATTTTCAGTTGCCTTAAATACAGATAATAGTAAATTATCAATCAGTGGTTTTGTGAAAATTGTTTCATTTGGTTTTAATTGAGACAACCATTTATTTAAATCAATTGATATAATATCATATGTTATTGGATTATCTATTTTATTAAAATCATTTACTTTCTCCACTACTACTTTCTTTTTAATAAAAAATCTTTTATAACGAGGCATATTAAAAACTCTCTTACCCGTCAATTTATCCTTCGCCTTCTTCAAATCCCTTCTATCCGTCTTTAAATATAAATCAGCACTAAAATTATTATCAATTCTTTCTAAACAACAACCTTGTAAATATTTATGAATCTTTTTAGCATTTATCGTAGGCATATATATTAAAGCATTTATATATGCCTTTAAAAATGTGTCTCCTTTATATTCCTTCTTCTTTAATAAATCATATAATGTCTCGTAATATTTAATACCTTCATTAGTTTTAACTTTTTTAGCAGTTATTTTTCTCATCAATTCTAATTCATTATTATAATTATCATTAATTTTATCTATTATTATTTTTTTATAATCATCTGTTATTTTTACTATATCCATCATATCCGTCTTAAAACTATCGTCAAACACCTGCATAAATATACAATTTAAATATATTGTTACGCCAGTTTTTGATGTCATATCATAAGGCACGCCATATTCCTCCCATAAATGGTCGCATACTGGGGAAATCTTAGAATAATCTAAAAATAATGTATTATTTACAATTGCCATTTGTATTTTAACACTCCAATATGCTATTACTTCATACATAACATTCTTAAAATTTGCGAAATATTCTTCAATGGCATCTTTTATATATTTTTTATTAACATCCTTATCTTTTTCAATATCTTCGCCTAATAAGATATATTTAATAGGACGTTTTAAATATATTTCTAAATCTTCATCATCAATATTTGGAATATGTTTTTTTATTATTAAACTTTTTGATTCAAATGTTCTAAATTTATTAAATAATAATGATACTAATAAATCATAATTTAATGGTAATCCACTTATTACTTCCATTTTATATATAAATGGTAATAACATTCGTAATAATTCGGCAAATCCATTTTCATTATTATAAGTTTGATTTTTATAATATTTTATTAATTTATTCTCATTATTTATCTCATCTTCTTCATCCTTTTCATCATTATCATTTATATATGTTATATTCTCTTCATTTTCATCTATTCTCCCAATTTTAGTTGGTATTCCCTCGTATTTTGTTTCATCCGTTCCTATATGAATCTCGTGTTCATCGTCATTACAGGAAAAATTTAATTTATAAATATCATTGTAAGTATATTTTAATAATTCAAATCTTATCTCCAATTCGTCCAATTGGTCTATTATACTTTTCTTATTATTTGATGCAAATTCATTCAATTTTGCTATACTTATATTCAATGTCATATTCTTTCTTAAATCCCTTATATCATCAATAATTTTTGTATAATTCTTATCATTTAAATCATCAATAATTGAATATAAACTTTTAAATGTTTCGTCTTTTAATTTTGTTCTTTGACCTTCAAAATCTTTTAATTGATTTTTAATAATATCTGCTGATTTTAATGTTAAATCAACTAATGTTTTAATTTCTTTTAAAATATTGAAAAAAGTATATCGTGGATTATGTATAACAACATTCTTTATTTCAACATTTCTATATTTAATTATTTCTGTCTTTTCTTCATTATGCAATTTATCCAAATGTAATTTAATCTCATTTAAATTCTCCATTGATAAATTATCAAAATCATAATTATATTTTTGTAATAATAATTTTAATGTTGAATAATTATAATCATTTTCATCCAAATTTTTTAATGGTATTGTTAATGGTATTTTATAATCTTTTATTAAATCTTCAAATGTTTCGTAATTATCAGCATTCATAATATCTAATTTTAATGGTTCTTGTAGATGAGACATTATTTTATCATTTAAATAATCCTCTAATACAGTTATTGGACTATAAAAATAAACTGCCATAATTGGTATATTCGTTTCATCTTCCTTAAAAACGATGTATTTATTATTTTCCGATAATTCTATTATTGTTTTTTGAGATGCATTAAATCTTATTTTATCATTATCTATATCATATTTCAATGGAAACCATAATTTATTCTTAGATTTTAATGCTAAATTTATGTCCGCCATTTTATCATATTTTTTTAATTGTGCTATAAATGATATTATATCCTCCTCTTCAAAATCACCTCTTATAGAATCAGCGACTATTATGAAATTATTAACATTCGTTTTTTTATTTACTACCTCATAAAATAATTTTAAAAAATTTTCAGTCTTTGTTTTACTCTTAACAAAATTGAAAAGTTCTATATATATATCTTCCCTTGAAAATGCAATAAAATTTGGATTAATTTTTATTAAATCTTCTATACTCAATAATTCATAATACTCTATTTCAGGTATTTCTTCATCAATATAAATTATTTCTTCATTACTTGATGACATTTCTATTATTATTTAAAGATATTTAATAATATTAATAAATAATGAAGCATCTATTTTTTATTATTATTTCATCTTTTCTATATCTAAGTAATACATTCACCATTCATATTAATAATCATTATTCAACAATTGCATCAAATATTTTTGATATTAATAATCGTTTGAAATATGATAGAGATTCATTTAAAAATATTAATTATTTTAATCAAAATAAAAGTTTAAGTTTCAATCTAAATCACAAAAATAATTTAAAATATCTTTTAAAAGATAAATATAATTATCTAGTTTCATTTGAAATTTATAAATATAAATATCTTATTATTTTAAAATCTAAACCTATCAATTATAATTATACTGAAATTGATATTGATATTAGACAAGATAGAAATAAATTATTTAATCATAATTCATTGAATTTTAATCATTATAAGCGAGTTAATAATATTATTTATAAATATATATACAATAATCTTATTATAAAAAATAATAAAGAGGATTTATCAATTGATTTATTTAAATATTTTAATAACTATTAATTGATTGTTTACAGGATAAAACATAATTCGGTTCGCCATATGGGTAACCCGGAGAATAATTCTTATTTTTGTTATTTAAATCTTTCCATTGATTTAATGTAGTTTCATTCATTATACCTTCTGTTTGTATGGGGTTAAATATACCATTATCTAATGGTTTTTCTATTAATGGCACGTGATTATCTTTCGCAACCATTCTATAATTAATACCTATTCTATCAAAATCTTCAATCGCTCTGTCCTGTGGATTCCAGAATAACGGGTCATATCTATTTATTCCAGTCTCTTTTAAAGTACAAGGGGGATTTGATAGACGGCAAGATTCAGTTGGAATAGCACAATTTCGTGCATTTGTATTTATTTTTGTTTTACATCCAGAAGGATTATAACTATTAGGTAAATATGAATTCTTATTACATTTAGAATTTTTATAATTTAATCCTGATAATTCAGTTGAATCATCTACTGCTTTTTTCATACTACAAGTATTTTGTCCGTATCCTTGATATCTTATAAAAGGGTCGTCGGGAATAGTTATTCCACAATCACTGCAATCATTATACGGAGAACTTAATTGATATATACCAGGATATATTGATCGCGATAATTCTTCCTGATAACTCCCAAAATCATATTTTAATCGTGTATCATTTGGTGTATTCATTATTTCTATTATTAACAATTATTTATTTTTAATGGCGGCGGCAGTGGTGTTGAACGATACATAATAGATTGACAGGTTGGAAGATGTTGCATATTTTGGTCTATCGGTTCTGTCTTATCATTTGTTATTATTCCATTATCACTTGGAGTATATAAGTTTCCAGGGCATCGCGAAATTATTCGCGTTTGTCCCCGTAATTCACTGTCTAAATCTACTAAATTACCTTTAATATGAGATACTGATGTACCGCCAACCAATCCTAATTGATGCATACATTTATTGCTATTTTCATATCTATATGGAGATAATATATATCCTAATGTATCTACACTTGATTTTAATTCAACCTTATAAGAACAATTATCGTATTTAGTTCTATTAAAACTCATATTATTTCTATTATTCTATAATAATATATTATTTAATTATTTTTATTACA
>Ga0207934_1000073_pt1 | contig 18198 bp, 14 predicted proteins | sample LakMenE22Apr09ns_FD_150724 | JGI IMG/M metagenome (GOLD analysis project Ga0207934, IMG submission 150724) | Freshwater microbial communities from Lake Mendota, WI - 22APR2009 deep hole epilimnion (SPAdes) | ecosystem: Environmental > Aquatic > Freshwater > Lake > Epilimnion/Euphotic zone ... | reverse complement strand
TGATTTAAGTTTCAAAACATTTGGAATACAAACCCCTGAAGGCCCAGAAGCTATCAGAAATCAAGCCCAATTAAACCAAAACGTCGTAAGTTCACGTATGACTTATGGACGTTTCTTAGAGTATTTAGAAATGGGATGGGTAAAACAAGTTGATTTATACGATAACAGTCGAAATGCTATAGTTCAAGCTTCTAGTCCAGAATTAGGTAACCGTCCACAAACAATTCGCGTTGAAATCCCAGTAGGGGCTTCTCAATTAATACAAAAATTAAAAGAATATAATATTGATTTTGATGCTCATCCAGCAGAACAAAAAAATCTTTTTGTTACTATAGTAAGTAATTTACTTTTACCATTAATTTTTATTGCTGGGCTAATTTATTTCTTTCAAAATTCTGAAAATTTTGGTGGCGGTTCAGGCCAATCACCATTAAGTTTAGGTAAATCAACAGCACGATTTGAACGTCGCCCTGATACGGGAATTAATTTTAGTGATATTGCTGGAATTGACGAAGCAAAAGCAGAATTTGAAGAAATTGTTTCATTTTTAAAAGAACCTGAAAAATATACAGTTGTTGGTGCGAAAATTCCAAAAGGAATTTTATTGGTTGGGCCTCCAGGAACGGGGAAAACATTATTAGCGAAAGCAATTGCAAATGAAGCAGACGTTCCATTCTTTAGTGTAGCCGGTTCAGAATTCGTTGAAATGTTTATTGGTATTGGGGCAGCAAGAGTAAGGGATTTATTCCAAAAAGCTGCTGAAAATGCTCCTTGTATTGTGTTTATTGATGAAATTGATGCTGTAGGTCGAGAACGTGGTGCTGGTGTTGGTGGTGGAAACGATGAACGTGAACAAACACTAAATCAGTTACTAACTGAAATGGATGGGTTTAAAGAAAATAAAGGTGTTATCGTTGTTGGTGCTACAAATCGTGTAGATATTTTGGATGCAGCATTATTACGCCCTGGACGGTTTGATAGACAAGTTACAGTTAATTTACCAGACCGATTAGGGCGTATAAGTATTTTAAAAGTTCATGCTAAAAACAAACCTTTAGGAGAAGATGTTTCATTAGTTCAATTAGCAAATAGAACTCCCGGATTCTCAGGTGCAGATTTAGCGAACTTATTAAATGAAGCTGCAATTTTGGCAACAAGATATAAAAAATCAACAATCTCAAAGAATGAAGTTAATCAAGCGATTGATCGAATTATAGGTGGTATTGCAGGCGCCCCAATGGAAGACAGTAAAAATAAAAAATTAATTGCTTATCATGAAGTTGGACATGCTATTACAGGGACAGTCCTACAATCACATGATGAAGTAGAAAAAATTACAATCACTCCAAGAGGAACAGCAAAAGGTTTAACCTGGTTTACACCAGAAGAAGATCAAAGTTTAATTTCTCGTTCAGCACTATTAGCAAGAATCATAGCAACATTAGGTGGTCGTGCAGCAGAACAGATTATTTTTGGGGATCCAGAAGTTACAACTGGGGCAAGTAGTGATTTACAACAAGTTACAAATTTAGCACGTCAAATGGTAACTCGTTTTGGTATGTCCAATATTGGCCCAATCGCTTTAGAAGATGAAACTAATGGTCAAGTATTTTTAGGTGGAACAATGAATCAAGATTCAGAATATGCTGAAAGTATCGCCGATAGGATTGACGATGAAGTATGTAAAATTATTAATTATTGTGAAGAAAAAGCTCTGCAAATAATTTTAGATAATCGCGTAATTATTGATTTAATTGTTGAACGATTATTAGAGGTAGAAACCATGGAAGGAGATGAATTCCGCTCTTTATTAAGTAAGTACACAATTCTACCAAATAAAAAATCAACTTATATTTCAAAATTAGCTTAGTAAAACTAATAACTTTTAATACTAAAAAATATTAATATTTTAATTTATCTAGATTGCTAAGTTCTAAATTTTAAATATTGCTATATAAACGGTATAAATATACAATTAGTCTAAAATATAAAAAGTTTAGAAACCGAATTTATTCTTAGCTTTATTATTAATATTTATTCCAATTTAAAATACATTTGAAAATTTAGGCAAGTTTATGGCAAAAAAAAGTATGATTGAGAGAGAGAAAAAACGAATTAAATTAAACCTGAAATATGAATCAAAACGTCAAGCATTATTAGACGAATATAATAGTACTAGCGACTTTAATTTAAAATTAGAAATTCATTCAAAAATTCAACGTTTACCTAGAAACAGTTCTAAAATTCGTATTCGAAATCGCTGTTGGAAAACAGGGCGCCCTAGAGGCTTCTATCGAGATTTTGGACTATCACGACATGTTTTACGTGAAATGGCTCACCAATGTTTATTACCAGGTGTTACTAAATCAAGTTGGTAAATTATAAAAAATAACAAATTATATTTAAATTAGAGATTTAAACTATAATCTAAATATAATTTGTTAGGGTAGGTAGTGTTACAAACTAATATGCTCTAGTTCCTTAGAATCAATTTACGTTAGAAATTTATATAAAAAATAATATTATGATTACTGATTTTCAAGTTTATATTGCATTAATGTCTGCTTTATTAGCAAGTGTTTTAGCTATTCGTTTAGGATCAACACTTTACCAATAATTTAAACTTTTATCAAAAATTTATAAATTTAATTGATAGTTATGGTAACAAAAGATTTAAAAAAATTTGCTTCACCTGTTTTCCCATTTACTGCAATTGTAGGCCAAGAAGAAATGAAACTAGCTTTACAATTGAATGTAATTGACCCAAAGATTGGGGGAGTTATGATTATGGGAGACCGTGGCACAGGGAAATCTACAACAATTAGAGCTATTGCTGATTTACTTCCTGAAATTGAAGTCGTAAAAGATGATCCTTTTAACTCACATAAATCAGACTTAGATTTAATGGGAAATGAAGTAAAAACTGCGATTCAAAATGGTGAGAAATTGGAAACAGAATTTATCAAAATTCCAATGGTAGATTTACCTTTAGGTGCAACGGAAGATCGTGTTTGTGGTACAATTGATATTGAAAAAGCATTAACTGAAGGTGTGAAAGCCTTTGAACCCGGATTATTAGCAAAAGCTAATAGAGGGATACTTTATGTTGATGAAGTTAATTTATTAGATGATCATTTAGTAGATATTTTATTAGATTCAGCAGCTTCTGGTTGGAATACCGTTGAACGAGAAGGAATTTCAATCCGTCATCCTGCTCGATTTGTACTAGTTGGATCAGGTAACCCTGAGGAAGGGGAATTACGACCACAACTATTAGATCGATTTGGTATGCATGCTGAGATTCGTACAGTTAAAGATCCAATTTTACGTGTAAAAGTAGTTGAAGAACGAACATCGTTCGATCAAACACCAATGCTTTGGTTGGAAAATTATGAAGCTAAACAACAAGAATTACGCGAGCGAATTGTAGCTGCCCAAAAATTATTACCAAATGTTCAACTTGATTATGATCTAAGAGTTAAAATATCTGAAGTTTGTAGTCAATTAGATGTAGATGGTCTTAGAGGTGATATTGTAACAAATCGTGCTGCAAAAGCACATGCAGCATACAATAATCAAGAAAAAGTAACAATAAAAGATATTGAACGTGTTATTACGTTATGCTTACGTCACCGTTTACGAAAAGATCCATTAGAGTCAATTGATTCTGGTGATAAAGTATCAAAAGTCTTTAAAGAAATATTTGAGATTGAAGATTAAGTAAATTAAAAAGAAAATTTACTCAATTTAAAGAAATTAAATGTATACCAGATACTATTTTTTAATAAAAAGTAGTATCTGGTATACATTTTTATATGGCTCTAAATATAAGGGATAATACTCGTCTAATTGTCAAAAATCTAAATTATTTTTTCTGTTAAATAACATCGTCTGCGGCAAACACGTTAATTAGTTTTAACACGTAAATAATTTAAAAATATTCAATAATAGAACCATATAAAAAAACAAATAAAAAACATTCTAAATGTACTTTGCCAATAGCTGTCCAAGAATTATTAATTACTAGACTAGCTTTAACAATAAGGTAATACAAATTCAAAAACTCTTCATTTTGAGTAAAATCCATTAATGATATAGTAAAAAGTTTCATTACTGGATTTTATATTCGTTTTAGTAAAAAATTAACAAGTTTTTACTAAAACGAATTCTCTAGTGTTTATTTAAGCTAAAAATTTGAAAAGTTATTTTTCTGAAATATTATTATATTAACTATTAGAAATTAAGTTCAGCAGCTTGAACTTTTTCATATTGTTTCTTTTTAAGAACTAAAAGAACTTGAGTTAATAATAAACAGAAGCAAAAAGCTAAATATCCTATAATTCGTGCTGAGCTTTGTAAAACAATTTCTGATTCTTCTTGGCCAAAACCACCAACATTTGGATCAATATTTAATGGTTGCTCTGCTTTAACTATATCACCTTGTTTTACAAGTAATTGTAAACCAGCTGGAATAATTTGAGAAGTTGTTACACCATTAGAGTTAACAATTGTAATTTTAGACTCGCTTTTTTCTGTAGCTGTAATTTCAGTAATTTGACCAGCTTGAGTTGCACCAAAGCTATTTATATTACTTCTTTCACCAGTTGGATAAACTTGGCCACGACCACGGTTACCGCCACCGTAGAATGGATATGATAAATATTTAACCTCTGGATCTTTATCTGGATCAGGCGCAACAACAGGGAATATAAGTTGTTGATGTGTTTTACCAGCAATTGGACCTACAACTAATATATTATCAAACTCTGTACTATATGGTGAAATAAATACACCTTTATTTTTTGCTTTAACTTCTGGAGAAATTTGAGTTTTAGAAGCTAATTTAAACCCTTTAGGTAAAATAAGGATTCCACCAACATTTAAATCTGCTGGTTTACCATCAGCACTAATTTGTTGACGATTTACATCGTACGGTACTTTTATTTCAACTTCAAATACAGAATTAGGAAGTACACCTTGGGGTGCTTCAATTTCAATAGCTTTTTGGTTTAAATGACAATTAGCACAAGCTAATTTACCATTCGCTGCACGTGGATTTGAATATCCTTGTTGAGCAAATACAGGATATGCAAATGAATTTTCTACAGAAAAACCAAATAAACCTATAGCAATCGTGAAAGTAAATAAAAGACTTTTAAAAAACTTGTTAGTTGCCATGAATTAAATACTTTTTAAGTATATATGTATATAAATTAATTTTTTATTAAAAACAGAATACCTACGCCTGAAAAATAAAGTAATAATATTGCAAAAGAAAGCAATAATTGCGTAAGAGGATCAGTAGAAGGTGTCAAAACTGCTCCAATAATTGTCGAGAGAAGGATTATATATCGCCATGCACCTAACATTTGTTGAGCTGAGACAAAATTTAATAATCCTAATAAAATTTGTATGATGGGAATTTGAAACGCTAAACCTGTACTATAGAAAAGAACAAGTATAAACTCAAAATATTGATCAAATGACCAAAGAGGTTCAATAACTTCATCGCTATAGTTTAAAAAAAAATTTAAAGCTGCAGGAATTAAAGCATAGTAAGAAAACAGTAAACCTAAACCAAACAAACATAATGAACTCAACAATAAAGGTAAAATAACTTTTGTTTCCTTTTTCGTTAAGCCCGGCAATAAAAATAAGATAATTTGTCCAATTGCAAAGGGACTTCCAAAAAGTAAACCTGTATAAAAAGAAATTTTTACAGTGGAAACAAAATATTCACCCGGTGATAATTGAAAGAACTTTACATTGTCAACAGGGAGTTCTAATATTTTAACTAAAAGTTTAACTTCGATAAAAGCTATACACGTCAAAAATAAAATTATCCAAAATATATGGAATAACCTCTGTCTAAGTTCTTCAATATGTTCTGAAAACGGCAATTCTAAAATTACTGCTTCATTATTTGTAAAGTTAAAATCAGAGTTTGTTACCATAAAGTTAATTTATAGATTTTTTGTTTCTTATAATATTTGTTAAGTAGAAATATGATGTTTCATTTTCGACTCAAAATATCTATATTTATACAAAATATAATATCGGTAAAAAGTATGAAAGTTTTTTACCGATATTATATTTTAAGATAAGTAATTTATACCTTCAAGACGTGCTGTAGCTTTTTTTAATTCAACTGAAGCATCAAGTCTTGCTTTGCTTGTTTCAGCCTTTTCAAGTGCTGATGTAGCCTTTTCTAACTCTGTAGTAGCATCACTTAAGTCAATACCAACAAGTTCTTCTACGTCATTTACTAGAACTGTAACACGATTACGATCAATTTCTGCTAAACCACCACATAAAATAATAGGTGTCCATTTATCAGCTAATTTAATTCTAAGTAATCCTGTATCTAGGGCAGTGATTAAAGTCGCATGTCCATCTAATACACCAACTTGACCAGTTAGTCCAGGTAGAATAACTTCATCGGCTGTTGTAGAACAAATAACTCTATCGGGTGTTAGAACGCGAATGTTCATAACCATATATTAATTACTCCTTATTTTAGAGTTTCTGCTTTTGAAATTGCTTCGTCAATATTTCCTACAAGGTAGAACGCCTGTTCCGGTAAATCATCTAAATCACCATTTAAAATCATCGTAAAGCCTTTAATTGTATCTTCTAAACTTACGTATTTCCCTGGAGAACCTGTAAAAATTTCAGCTACAAAGAACGGTTGAGATAAGAAACGTTCCACTTTACGTGCACGAGCAACAGTCATACGATCTTCTTCAGATAATTCATCAATACCTAAAATAGCAATAATATCTTGTAATTCTTTGTAACGTTGTAAAGTTTCTTTTACAGTTTCGGCAATTTCATAATGTTCCTCACTAACAATCCCAGGTTGTAACATTGTTGAAGTAGAATCTAATGGATCTACAGCAGGATAAATCCCTTTTGCAGCTAAATTACGTGATAATACTGTTGTTGCATCTAAGTGAGCAAATGTAGTCGCTGGAGCGGGATCAGTTAAATCATCGGCTGGTACATAAACCGCTTGAATTGAAGTAATTGAACCTTGAGTTGTTGAAGTAATACGTTCTTGTAACGCACCCATTTCTGTAGCTAAAGTAGGTTGATAACCTACGGCAGATGGCATACGACCTAATAAAGCTGATACCTCAGAACCCGCTTGTGTGAAACGGAAAATATTATCGATAAATAATAAAACGTCTTGTTTATTTACATCTCGGAAATACTCAGCCATTGTTAAAGCTGTTAAACCTACACGCATACGTGCTCCTGGAGGCTCATTCATTTGACCATATACTAAAGCTACTTTAGATTCAGCGAAATTATTAGAATTAATTACACCTGATTCTTTCATTTCTTCATATAAATCATTACCTTCGCGTGTTCTTTCACCTACACCACCAAAAACTGATACACCACCATGTGCTTTAGCAATATTATTAATTAATTCCATAATCAATACTGTTTTGCCTACACCAGCACCACCAAATAAACCAATTTTACCACCACGACGATAAGGTGCTAATAGATCTACAACTTTAATACCAGTTTCAAAAATTGATGGTTTTGTTTCTAATTCTGTAAAGGCAGGAGCATCACGATGAATTGGTAAAGTTTCGTTTAAAGAAACATCACCTCGTTCGTCTACCGGTTGACCAATTACATTAAAAATTCGCCCTAATGTTGGAGTCCCAACTGGAACCAGAATTGGAGTACCTAAATCAACAGCTTCAACACCACGTTTTAAGCCATCTGTTGAGCGCATAGATACGCCACGTACTTTGTTATCACCCAATAATTGTTGAACTTCAACAATATTTCCTATTCCATCTGCAGTTTCGATTCTAATTGCACTGTAAATTGGAGGTAAGTTTCCAGATGGAAATTCAATATCTAATACCGGGCCAATAATTTGACAAACGTAACCTTTATTTGTAGTTTCTACCATTTTGATTTAAAATATTTTAAATATTTAAAAATAAATATACTTTCAGAATTCAACAGATTATTCAAAATAATAACAAATTTAAAATTCATTAACTACTTACCATTGTACACCAAAATAATGGGAATTATTGAATAAAATCTTTTCTTTGTTTAATGTTTTAGTACTATTTAAAAAGAATCCAAAGATTTAGCCCTACCAGTTATTCGTAACCAATTTCGTGCTCTTGGGTAGTTATCAGGCGCTAATTTAAGAGCTTGATACCAATATTCTGCCGCTTTATCAAACAACCCTTTTGCTAATTCAATATATTCATATTCTTCAGAAATTTCCATTGCAGAATCATAATCTTGAGAAGCCATCTCTAATGCTAATAACCCTTGTCTGTGATAAATTGCTGCAATGTTATTTAGAGCTTGAGGTAAATTGGAATTTAAAGATACAGCTTGATGGTAATATTCAAGCGCACGTGGATAGTTTTCATTTTTACCGTAAATTAAACCAATATTATATAGAGTATAACTTCTATCATATTGATCTTCATCTAAATATAAGGATTCATAATAATTTTCTAATGCTTCTGCATAATCACCTTCAGCTTGAGCTGCCATTCCAGCTTTATAATATGCAAAAGCTTGTTTTTCTTGTTTACTCGCAGGTAAAAGTTTTAGGATAAGATCTGAAATAACTGTAAATACACGATCAATAAAATTCCTTACACCCATAGACTAGAAGTTCTCCTTATGTCTTAATAAACTTTAATTTCTAAAAAAGTTTAAAGTTCATTAGAAGCTACATATGGTAATAAAGATAAAATTCGTGCACGCTTAATAGCTTTTGCTATTTGACGTTGTTGTTGGACTGTTACTCCTGTTGCTCGACGTGGAAGAATTTTTCCTTGTTCTGTAATAAATAATTTTAATAAGTCTATATCTTTATAATCAATTTTTTGAGTAATTCCAATAGGCGCTAATTTTTGTTTTTGTGCTATCATACTTTTATTTTATTTCTTTATGAATAGTTGGTTTGTTGCAATGTGGACAATATTTTTTAAGTTCCATTCTTTGCGGGTTATTTCGACGATTTTTTTGAGTTAAATAACGTGAAACACCTGTAGAACGCTTATTTGCATTTGTTCTGCATTCTGTACATTCTAAAGTAATCAATATTCTAGAACCTTTATTTTTTGCCATATTAATTCCTATAATATAATGAATTTTTAATAGTATTTTTACTTTACTATATTGCCTAATTATTGTTATCTTATCAAGGGTTTAACGTCTGATTTTGAAAAATATTAAGAATATAAAAATATTGACTACAAAAACTTCCCATTTTTTCTTAAATATATTATATTTCACAAAACAGAAATATAATCTTGTTTATAATATAAATACTGACTTATATATATTTTTAAATTCAATTTATGGCTAATAACAAATCAGCAAAAAAGCGCATATTAATAAGTAAGCGCAATAATCTTCAAAATCGTTTTTATAAAAGTTCAGTTAAAACATTAACTAAAAGGTTTTTAAAAGATCTAGAAATTTATAAAACTTCACCAAGCAATAATGATAAAGAAAAAATACAAATTGTACTAAACTCAATCTATAGTTTAATTGATAAAGGTTCAAAAAAAAATGTTTATCATAAAAATACTGCAGCAAGAAAGAAAGCAAAATTAGCTGCTCTATTAAAAACGGCATAATTTAAAATTATTAGAAATAATTAAAAAAATATTATTTAAATTTTGAAATAACCTAAGTTTAACCAAGTTATTTTAAAATTTTTTTATTAATTTTACAAATTAATAAAATCAACCTTTCCATTTTACTAAGTTCACTGATAGAAGTCACTTAGGAGTTGTTCTAACAACCATAGATATAGACTATAAAAAAACTTAACCTTTATCAGTAAAAACCGAGTACCACCAATATAAAGTTTATAATTCAATTTAATTCATTAAAATAGCTTATTGTTTTTTATTAAAAAATAATAAGCTATTTTAATGAATCTAATATTTTAGAAATAACTAGTAATTCTCTTTTCAAGTCGAACAATAAGAAACTAACAAAATTAAAATGTTAATTTATTTTACATAATTATTACGCATAGTAAAATCTACTAATCATTAAATTTAAAATAAATTATTAATAAAACTTTTAAACTAATATATGATGAATTACACAACTGCTCTACCTGATTTTATTGAAATGCAACGAGTAAGTTTCTGTTGGTTTATTGCTCAAGGACTAAACGAAGAACTAAATACTTTTTCAAGAATTTATGATTTTAGTCAAAACACAGAATATGTTTTATTTGGGCAAGAATATACTTTAGTAAAACCTATTTACAATATAGTTCGTGCTAAAAAATATACAGCAAATTATTCTGCTCAACTCGTGATTCCTTTAGAAATTAGAAATAAAAAAACAAATATTATCAAGTATCATAGTAAATTTCCTATAATTAACTTGCCATTAATGACGAGTTCTGCAACTTTTGTTATTAATGGGTGTGAACGTGTTATTGTTAGTCAAATTATTCGAAGTCCCGGTGTCTATTTTGAAAAAAACAAACACCAAAAAAATAATAAAAAGATTAAAAGAGTAGTATCTAGCGAAATTGGAAAATTAAAAAGTTTTACCCCACCAAGTGAAATTTTACCGACTGAGAGCAGATTATATGTTTTAAAACCGACTATTAAAAAAAAGTTAATTAGTGATAAAAAAAAGAAAGTAAGATTTATTAAAAAAGAAGAAGATTGGAATTGGCAGGGAGAAACCATTAATATTTATTCTTTTAAACAACTAAAAAATTATGAAATTAACTTTAGCTCTTCATTTATTGAATACCTTAAAGTTTATAAGAGTTTATTTAAAATCCAAAATTTATCTACGAAAATAAAACGAATTAAAATTTTTTTGAAATGGTTAGCCTCTAATGAAGACTTTATATTAGAAGGTAATCAGCATAGAATTTTCTTAATAGTTAATTGTTTTAATTTATTAATCAAAACGATTGTAAAATATAAGATTTTAAAAAGAAGAAATGATAGTAATAACAATCAAAGTGTATTAAAACAATTTAAACAAATCAAAAATTTATACAATAAAATATTTCAAAAATCAGAAACGTTAGTCACCTTAAATTTTAATCTAGAATTACTTACTTTTTTACTTCGAGATTTAGATAATTTTACTCAAATTAATAATTTTAATTTCTTAAAATTAAATATCATACCAAAAATTCAAGTAATTATTAACAATAATAAAATACAATCTAATTTATATTTTACTAATAGTTTTAAAGAACTTATTAAATTTAAATATAACTTTACTAAAAAAGAAAAAGATAAAAGAAGAAGCCATTTACAAACAAAAATTTTCAAAAATAAAACAAAATATTTAAAAACAAAATCTAAGATTATTCAATATAAAGATGACCATTTAATAAAAGATATCTATAAAGAAAAATATGAAGAAAAAGAATTATATACTGCGACATTAATCCCTGAATACGGATCATGGATCAGATTTGGCTTCCAAAAAAATACAAAAATTAATCTTTCAAAATATCCGATAAAAAATCAAGAAGATGAAATTATTATTCAACTTGATAAAGTAACACAAAAACCAATTATTCATTTATTGAGAGAAATGGGGGTTACTGATTTAGAAATCTGCCAAAACTTACAAAATTCTGAATTTTTCTATTTTAATAAACCACTATTAAGTCACTCAATTTATCAACCAAATAAACTATTACGCTTTAATTTGAATAAAAATTATTATAAAAATATCTCAGAGTTTTCTAGAATTTTTGATCCTTCTTATTATCGTTTAGGAAAAATTGGTCGTTCAAAATTAAATAATAGATTAAATATAAAACTATCAAAACGAATTACTACAATTACATATGAAGATATTTTTGCAATAATTGATAAACTGATAACACTATCTACGTCTAAACAAATTAGTGATGACATTGATCATTTAAAGAACCGACGGGTTCGATCAGTAGGAGAATTATTACAAAACCTATTCCGAATTGGATTCCAAAGATTATTGAGAAAACTACGAAGCCAAACGAATAAAACTTATTCAAGTCAATTATCGAGTTTTAATATAGTGGGCGCAACTATTAGAGAATTTTTTGGAGCTAGCCAATTATCTCAATATATGGATCAAACAAACCCATTGTCAGCATTGACACATAGACGACGAATTAGTGGCTTAGGACCTGGAGGATTTGATAGAGATCGTATTAGTTTTGCTGTGCGAGATATTCACCCAAGTCATTACGGACGGATTTGTCCAATCGAAACACCTGAAGGACAAAATGTCGGATTAATTGCTTCCTTAACAACATGTGCCCGAGTTAACGAATCTGGATTTTTAGAAACTCCTTTTTGGAGAGTTATTAATGGAAAAGTTATCAAAACAGGACATCCTATTTATTTAACCGCTGATATTGAAGACTTTTATAAAATTGCTCCCGCTGACATTTCGACAAATGAAAATAATTATTTAACAAAAAACTTAATTCCTGTACGTTATAAGCAAGATTTTTTAACTGTTACTCCATCTGAAGTTGATTTCATAGGTGTTTCTCCAATTCAAGTTGTTTCTGTAGCGGCATCTTTAATCCCATTTTTTGAGCATGATGACGCTAACCGTGCCTTAATGGGTTCAAATATGCAACGACAATCAGTTCCATTATTACTACCTCAAAAACCTATTGTTGGAACAGGTTTAGAAAATCAAATTGCACTCGATTCAGGCATGGTAATAAACGCTCAACGAGATGGAATTGTCGAATCAGTAAGTGCAAACAAAATCATCATCCGTGAAAATTCAGGGCGACATTACAAATATGATTTACAAAAATATCAACGATCAAATCAAGAAACTTGTATTAATCATAGACCAATAGTATGGGAAGGTGAAAAAATTAAATCGGGTCAAATGTTAACTGATGGACCAGGAATAATAAGTAGTGAACTTTCTTTAGGACAAAATGTCTTAGTAGCTTATATGCCATGGCAAGGCTATAATTTTGAAGATGCAATTTTGATTAATGAACGATTAGTCTATGAAGATATCTTTACATCAATTCATATCGAAAGATATGAAATTGAAATTGATCGAACAGCAGAAATGTCTGAACAAACAACAAATAATATTCCAAATTTGAGTATTTCCGATGTTCAAAACTTGAATGAAGATGGAATTGTTACCATTGGAACATTTGTAAAACCAGGTGATATTTTAGTAGGAAAAATTATCCCTAAAGATGATTCTGAACAATTACCAGAATCAAAACTACTTAGAGCAATTTTTGGAGCAAAAGCAAAAGGAGTTCGAGATACATCATTTAGAATGCCTGAAGGAGAATACGGAAGAGTTATCGAAACTTTAACCTTTAATAGACGTACAAAATTAGCCTATAAATTTGAAAAAATTCAAATTTTTATTGCGCAAATAAGAAAAATTCAAGTCGGAGATAAAATTGCAGGCCGTCATGGAAATAAAGGAATAATTTCTCGTATTTTAGCTCGTCAAGATATGCCTTTCCTTCCAGATGGGACTCCTATTGACATCATTTTAAATCCTTTAGGGGTTCCATCTCGAATGAATGTTGGACAATTATATGAATGTTTATTAGGATTAGCAGGTCACAAATTAAACCGTCGTTTTAAAATTTTACCTTTTGATGAAATGTATGGATCAGAAGTTTCACGGATTTTAATTAATAAAAAATTACGGCAAGCTTCGATTGAAAATAATGAAGCATGGCTTTTTAATCCTTATTCACCAGGAAAAATGGTTCTTCTTGATGGGAGAACAGGTAAAGAATTTGATAATCCAATTACTGTGGGTAATGCATACATGTTAAAATTAATACATTTAGTTGATGATAAAATGCATTCAAGAGCAACTGGTCCTTATTCATTAGTTACCCAACAACCTTTAGGGGGAAAAGCTCAACATGGAGGTCAAAGATTTGGCGAAATGGAAGTCTGGGCACTTGAAGGGTTTGGTGCATCTTTTACCTTAAAAGAACTTTTAACAATTAAATCTGATGATATGCAAGGAAGAAATGAAACTTTAAATTCTATAATTAAAGGTCAACCAATACCAACTTCTGGTATACCCGAATCTTTTAAAGTTTTGGTTCAAGAATTACGTTCAATTGGATTAGATCTAAGTACGTATAGAATTGATGAGTTTAGTTCAGACGAATCTTATGAAATTGAATTAAATTTAATTGAAAAATATAATCCATTACTAAAAACATTTTCTCATACATCGAATATAAATAATATTTCATTTTAAGAATTTAATATGATACGCTCTGAAAAAGAATTTGATTATATAAAAATAAAATTAGCTTCTCCTATGAGAATCTTACAATGGTCCCAGAGAAAATTACCTAATGGACAATTTGTAGGAGAAGTTCAAAAATCGGAAACCATTAATTATCGAACATTTAAACCTGAGATGGATGGTTTATTTTGTGAGAGAATTTTTGGGCCAAGTAAAAGTTTAGAATGTGCATGTGGTAAATATAAAAGAGTTCGATATGAAGGTTTAATCTGTGAGCGTTGTGGAGTAGAATTAACTGAATCAAGAGTTCGACGACATAGAATGGGTCATATTAATTTAATTTATCCTGTTACACATGTTTGGTATACTAACAGTCGACCAAATTATATAGCCTTATTACTTGAAGTTGAGCAATGTGAAAAAAGATTAGATACTGGGTGGACAGAATTTGCTAATCCAAGAGATAATAAAGAAAAGGATAATAAAGATATCCCTGAATATCCTTCTTCCCATATTGAATACCGTAATTATCTTAGAAGCCCAAAAGCCCTTTTAAATTGCAAAGAATTTCTTAAAAAAAAATCAAAAGCAAAAAAATCTAATATTGTAAATTTTTATGATGAAAGAATAAAACGAATAAAATTAGCATCTCTTGCTTATTTTATTGCTGAAGATGAGATTGCTTTTTATGGACTTCATTGGGACTTACAACAATATAGACGTTGTCGGGAATTAGGATTTACAGGTTACCCATTAAAACCGCATTCAAAATCTTACAATAGACGTCGTAACACGCCAAAATATTTATTAAGATCGACACCAAATTATCTAATTGGTGCTGTTTTAATCAAACGTGAATTAGAAAAATTAAATCTTGAGCAAGAGATAATTAAAACCCGCAATTTTATTACTCTTTGTAGCAAAGTACTTCATAAAGAACAACCATTTTATAATTTTTCACATTGGGCTAAAAAATGGGAATATCAACGAATTTATAAATTACGAGATCAATCCATTAAACGAATTCGTATTTTGGAAAATTTATTAACGACAGGTGCAAACCCAGCATGGATGATTATAACTATATTACCTGTTATTCCCCCTGCATTAAGACCAATGATTCAACTAGAAGGAGGACGTTTCGCGACATCTGATTTAAATGAATTATATAGAAGAATAATTACACGTAACAATCGTCTCCTTCGATTATTAGAAATTGATGCACCTCAATTAATTATTCGAAATGAGAAACGAATGTTACAAGAGGCAGTAGATACATTAATTGATAATGGTAAAAGAGGTAAAATTGCCTTAAGTGCAAGTAATCGTCCATTAAAATCATTATCCGATATCATAAAAGGAAAACATGGGCGTTTCCGTCAAAATCTCCTTGGAAAACGAGTAGATTATTCTGGACGGTCCGTGATTGTTGTAGGACCCAGTTTGAAATTAAATCAATGTGGTTTACCTTACGAAATGGCCATTGAATTGTTTCAACCATTTATAATTCGTGAATTAATTAATCAGGGGTTAGCAAGCAATATGAAAGTTGCAAAAAACTTACTCCAACAAAATGAACCAATTATAGATCCTGTACTTGAGAAAGTCTTATCAAATCACCCTATTTTTTTAAACCGAGCACCAACATTACATAGATTAGGAATACAAGCTTTTGAGCCTATTATCGTTCAAGGGCGTGCTATTAAACTTCATCCTTTAGTTTGTTCAGCATTTAATGCTGATTTTGATGGGGATCAAATGGCTGTGCATGTTCCTCTTTCATTAGAAGCTCAAGCAGAATGTTATATGTTAATGTTAGCGCCTTATAATTTTTTATCACCTGCAAATGGCGAGCCGATTATTATGCCAAGTCAAGATATGGTACTAGGTTGTTATTATTTAACTGTAAATAATATTACTGGATTACTAGGTTCAGATCATTATTTTGCTGATTTAAACGACGTCATATTAGCCTATAATCAAGATCAAATCGAAATTCACACAGCAATTTGGGTTCGATATAAGCATAAAATTTCTAAACCTTCAAATTTTATAAAAAAAATTAGCTTAAAAGATGGAAGTTATATTGAGTATTATGAAAATGTTCAAATTCGTAAAGATAAAAATAATAAAATTATTGTTCAATACTTACAAACTACAACTGGACGTGTACTTTTAAATTATACGATTCAAACAACCTTAAGCCTTAATTAAAATATTTGAATTCAAGAAAAAATTAAGTAAAAGAATTATGAGAGATTATATTTATCAAAATACACTTATTAATAAAAAACAATTAAAAGAATTATTAGCATGGAGCTTTACAAAATATGATTCTATGCAAGCTTCTTTATTAGCAGATGAGCTAAAATATCTTGGATTTAAATATGCAACGCAAGCTGGTATCTCTATTAGTATTGAGGATTTAAAAGTTCCAGCTACAAAAAATGAAATGTTGGAAAAAGCAAACAAAGATATTTTAAATGCAGAAAAAATTTGTTTAAAAGGAAAAATAACAGATGTAGAACGTTTTCAAAAAATTATTGACACTTGGAGTATAGCAAGCGAATCCTTAAAAGATAACGTAGTGGCATATTTTAAAACATACGATCCTTTAAATTCTGTTTATATCATGGCATTCTCAGGTGCTAGAGGAAATTTATCACAAGTACGTCAACTTGTAGGAATGCGGGGACTTATGGCTGATCCTAGTGGTGAGATTATGCGAGTACCAATTAAAAAGAATTTTCGTGAAGGATTAACAATCACGGATTATTTAATGTCTGGGTACGGTGCTCGTAAAGGTATTGTTGATACAGCATTAAAAACAGCAAATTCAGGTTATCTAACCCGCCGTTTAATTGATATTGCACAAGATATTATTATTCGAGAAAAAGATTGTTTAACCTCTGCTTCATTTATAGTTGATACCGCAAATAAATTGGATAACGAGCAAATTATTGGTCGAATATTATCAAAACCAGTTTATGATCCAAAAACTCAAAAATTAGTCGCTACGACTAATACACATGTCACATTAAAATTATTAAATATATTTGCAGAAAAAAAAATTTTAAAATTCCATATCCGTTCACCATTAACTTGTAGTTTATATCATTCCATTTGTCAAATGTGTTATGGATGGGATTTATCGAATCAAAATTTAGTTGATTTAGGAGAAGCAGTTGGCATTCTGGCTGGCCAATCGATTGGTGAACCTGGAACACAATTAACAATGCGAACTTTTCATACAGGAGGAATTTTTACTTCGGAAGCTAGGCAACAAATTATTGCTCCAACAAATGGAATTATCAAATTTTCTAAAATTTTAAAAACGATTATATTACGTACAAATCGAGGGGATGATGTTTTAGTTACTAAGAATTCAGGATCATTAATATTAATTCCTGAACAACAAAGTGGAAAAATAATCCAAATGGAATTATTACGAAATACAATGTTGTTCGTAAAAAATAATCAATATGTCAAAAAATCAGCAACCATAGGTGAATTAATAAGTACAGAAAAACAAACTTTGACCGAAAGAAAGCCAATCTTAAGTGATACAGCTGGTGAAATTTTTATTCCTAAATTAAAAACGAGAACAAATTTAATTACACAAAATCGATTATTGTGGATATTATCAGGGCAAGTTTATCAAGCCCCTAGTAATTCTTTTTTAAATTTTTATACAGACCATAAAATTAACAAAAACAGTTATATTTTTCGAACAAAATTGATAAATCAATATTCTGGTTATATCAAAGGGTTTGATAAGAAAAAAAATGTATTAGATCAAAAAATTCAAATCACAAATGATATCTATTTTTTAGATAATAGTTATGGCCAAAAAATTCTTAAACCTAGAAATAATAAAAATTATTTAATTAATTTGAATAATTCAAAATATTTAATGACCTTAAAAGATTCAAATTT
>Ga0207934_1000070_pt1 | contig 18869 bp, 22 predicted proteins | sample LakMenE22Apr09ns_FD_150724 | JGI IMG/M metagenome (GOLD analysis project Ga0207934, IMG submission 150724) | Freshwater microbial communities from Lake Mendota, WI - 22APR2009 deep hole epilimnion (SPAdes) | ecosystem: Environmental > Aquatic > Freshwater > Lake > Epilimnion/Euphotic zone ... | reverse complement strand
CAACGCTTCTTATCGCTATCATATCCAAGACCATTAATAAATTTGTCCATGTTGTCATAGATAACATCTTGTAATGTCTTATTTGAATATTGAGAACTGTTACCATCAATATTTTTGGCAATATAAAATAATTTTCTTGGATCTTTGTCTGCAATTTCTTGTAATAAAGACAATGCTTTATTACGCAACTTGGTGACATTGGTCTTAGTAGTTATAGAATCAATTTGTCTATCTAAGTACCATTTTTGCTTTGTTCTTTTTGCCTCTTCAAAACTTGAAGCAACTAATGAAAAGCCACCACTCTCTATAGCTTTAACAATGATGAGATGATCTAAATTTTCTTTTGGGTCTAATAACTGATCATCATTTCCTAATTTTAGGAATACCTTACCCCATACTTCTGAGTTACTTGGGCCAAACATTTCTACTTTAGACCAAAACTCTTTATCTTCTGGATCAATTTGATTAAATGCTCTTTCTCTTTCAAGTGTAGCAATGGTTTCGCGAATATCTTTTATAACCGCACTTTTTCTTTCAGCGTCTTTGATTTGTTTAACTTCTGGTGCATATTCATTTAACCCTGTTAAATATCTTGTTTTACCATTTTGTTCAATGGCCGCAAGTGTTTCAACTTGAAAGGTGTTTGGAAATACTACATAGTTATACTTTTCTAAGCCCATGTTTTCTTGGTTAGGATCGGTATAAGCTTTTATGCTTACCTTTCCCAGTGTTTCTAATTTTTGATTCATTTTTGGTTGGTTTTGGTTTATGACTGACAAATATAATAAAAACAGCTCATTTTATAGAGTTGTTTAGTTATTTTAGGATAATGATGCTATTATAGCATTTAATTTTGTTTCAATATTATCTAATCTTATTTCTACTTCTGCACGAAGTGGTGCTACTGTTGTTCCTGTTAAGGCTGTAGATGGGGCCAAAGGACCAACTGTTGATACCGCGGCTTTCATTAAACGCACCGCTTCATTTACATGAGCAATACGAGCTGTTGCTGTATCTGCATAAGACGCTCTTTGTAATACTGGATCTGGACTTGCAATCTCAATTTTAATTTCAGACATCTTTTTTAAGTTTAAAAAAAGGGACTGGTTTCCCAGCCCCTTTATATTATAAATTATTAATTATAATGAACCACCAGTTACTGGGTTTCTCATGACAATTTTTAACACTTTGGTAGGATCTTCTACTTTGATTGCAGGCATTGCTTGCGTCATGTAGATTTGGTATCCGTTAAAGTTACCAGAAGAAGCAAAACCTTGAGTTCTTCCCATATAATCCATAGAACCATTAACATATCTCCAAACTAAATCTTTGTTCCAAGCACACTTCAATAATTTAATATTGTCTGAACCATTATCAGTAACATCAAATATAATGAAAGAGTAAGAAGAAAGACGGAAACCATCAATGATTGGATTTTCAATCTCATTGTTTTGTAAGTTGTCAAATGCAGGATTCAAAACAAACTTGATGTTTGCTAAGAAAGGAATTGTATAACTTGTGAAAGAGAAACCAAAAGATAAATCCATTCCGTTACCTTTTATAGCATCTAATTCATGGGCATTCATAACAAGACCAGAAGCAAACGCTTCTTTTTTGATAGCCTCATTAATAAGTCTCATTCCACCCATTCCTGTTTGAACAATAAGATCTCTCTTAGGATCTGGACCTTGAAAATCAACTTTACCATTAAAGAAGTTGAAGATCTCAGAACGGAAGATGTCTAATCTGAAATCAGACTTATTGTAAACATGCTTGTAAGATAAATCTAATTGCTTCCATAAACCTACTGATAAACGTAAATCATCTGGACCATCTTGTTTGATGCGACCACCTTTACCCCACATAAGGTATGTTTCAATATCATAAGCAATTTTAGAAAGGTGAGCTGCTTCCAATTTAGTAATAAATGAACGCACTAAGTTACCATTGTCCATTGCTTTTTTCACATAACCTTGTCCTTTAGCAGCAACCATTCCTTCTAATGAATTGATAGAAGGATCTATTGATGTGTCAAAGTTTTTCCAAATTTCTGTAACTGGGATAGAACCATCAGCTTTCATTCCACCTTTTTCCATTAACTTCACTCTAGAAGAAATAGAATAGTGAACGTGAGCATCAGCATTTCCAACATAGTTGTAAAATTCACGAGATGAGTGAGTCATAGAAAGATCAGAATATCTTTCACCATATTCACCTCTTGCAGAACCTACTCGGAAGTAGTATGTATTATTAGCTAAAAATCTATTATCAAATGTTCCAGCTGAATCATTATTTGGCATCTGAACAGTATAGATAAAACCATCACCCATATCAAGGATGTCTTCATCAGTTACATAAAGTTCTTTTCCATTAAATTTGTCATAAGTGATAATATCACCATGTCCAAATACACGCTTGTTCAATTTGATTTTGAACGGAGTTCCATCAATACCTTTTGCGGTATTTCCTGCGTCAAGATCTTCCATAATAAAAGGAAGTTCTTCAGATACAGGTGTAGACCACTTGTATTCGCCTCTTGGATGATCAACCTCAATAACGTTCTTGCCATTAAAAGAAGACATTTGGTATAAAGGCATTTCTAACTTTTTAACTTGTGCCCATAATTCAATAGGTCCTAAGTCATCAGGTTGAGAATCCTTCATCAAATTCATCAAGTGGTAAGAATCCACATGAGAGCTTGCGGTGTACATGTTGTCCCGAAGGAACATGCCATTGTTTAAAACTGGAGTTGCCATTTTTATATATATATTAATTGTTTACACTTTATTACCTGGAGAAAAGTGATTTGCCTTGCCTTCTTAGGGGCTCTCTTTTGGCAGGCACTCGTCCTCCATTTCCATTATTTGTATCACCTATTCCTGTAGATGATGTATTCCTAGATGCTTCTTCAGTTCTTAATTGTCTAACTGTATTAGCATTTGCTACATTAGCGCCCAATTGCTTTACTGATGTTCTGTAAGCATCTGGATCAGCTAGTAACCATAAAGCTTCTGCCACTAGTGACGGGTTAGCTTTAGGACCAAACTGATGTTGTTCAAGTAAGTAACCTAATGCATTCGTAGGATTACCTTTTGAATCTTGATACTTAGTGGCATCTGTTAAGCCGTAGTATAACATTGTTTGCACTTTGTTATTTAATGGAATACCATTTAAATTATTTGAATTTAACGTGTTGTAAACAACATCATGATATTTTTTCTCCATGTCTACTTTGCGAGTTTGAGCTGATTGCTGTTCTTTCAACCTTCTCTCAATTACCTCTGCCTGTCTTGCATCTAACTTTGGCTTATATCTTTCAGCATACTTTGCTAAGTCACCACGGTCTTTAAGTACATTTACTTCATCTTCAATTTCTTCAGTAGAACCAAATCCGGTAAGATTTAAATATTGTCTAGCAATATTTTCTTGATCTACCTCATTAGACACATCTAAATCAAATGTTTCTTGTGCTCTTGCCAATTGACTAAATACTGATTTAATATCTTGGCCGCCATTTAATGCATAATGAATAACTGCTTGAACTTCTTCAGGTAACTGTTGAAACAATTGAACTGGAGCATTTTGTGCTACCTCACTTGTTTGTGACTGAATGTTAGCCTGAATTAATTCTTCAAAATCATCAACCGTATAATCAGTAAGCGCTTTGCCATCATCAAATGGTTGTAATACACCTTTTTCAATTAAACGATTTGCAGCTTCAACCATTGCGTCTTTAACAAGCCTTGGTCTTCCGCCTTGATTTTTACTTTCTACTGCATCATCTTCTTCATCTAAGTCCATTGGAGCATCAACTATTGCTGCTACCATAGCCTTAGCTATTTCAGGGTCCTTTGCAGATTCAGTATCATTATCATCAATTTCATCTAGGAACGATATGTCAACTTTGCTTGATTTTAAAACAGATGGCTTAGAGTCTACAGCAGTTATTATAGAACTAGCTGATGGGATACCAAGTAAATCATCTAAATTGTCAAAATCAATTTCCTCTACCGCTGTGGAGGAATTTTGTTTAGCAGCATTAGCTGCCTTTTCTTGTTCTGTCATTTTTGGTTGGTTTTATTACTGACTATGATTAATATACGCAAATTTATTTAATTCTAAATAATATTTGTTTAACTATTTTAAGTTCAAAAAAATAACTTTAACATACTATAGTTATATTGATGAAAATTATTATTTAGTAGGTTTTTTCTGATCAAATTTATTTTTATTTTCTTTTGCAATAGCTAACTCAAGTTGTTTATTTTGAGAATCAATTAAAAGCTTTTCTCTATCAAGATCAATTTTTTGTTGATTTAATCCAGCCTTGTTATTTTCTTTTTCTCTATTAAAGTTCATAGTATCAGCATATTGCTCAGTATCCCTTACATCTTTCAATACATCTTGGAAGTCTGATTGCATGTTTTTATCCATGTCTTGCATAGCACCATATCCAGCAGCCTTAATTTCTGCCTCAAGCAATCTAGATCTACGGTCTTTTTCTTTTTCACGAGATTCATGATCAAATGTCATTTGTTTTTCTGCTTTCTTAGCTGCAATTTCAGCTTCTTGAGCTTGTTGTTCAGCCTGCATCTGTTGAGCCCTTTGTTCTTCAGCCTTGGTCTCAATAGCTTTAAGCGCAACATTAATCGTTCCTAAAGAGTCTGCTTGCATTAATTTACCAAGATCATAAACAGATGCCCCTGTAGTATTGTTACTCATGAACACTTGTTTAAGTTGATCTAATAAACTTCTGTTGTTTGCATTAGTCATACAGAAAACATTTAAGTCAACTAACAAAAGATCAGTTCCATTTATTTCAAAATTTGCACGTTCATCTGGAGAAATCATTCCTTGTAGTCTAGTAGATGATTTGGTTGAATGATAATACTGTGCTAAATCAGTTCGCATTCCATGCACTCTAGGCATTAGGTGATCGCTATGCTGAATAAAGTATGTTTCTGTTTGTGCATAAGAACCAGCCATTGCCTGTTCAACACCTGTAGCTGTATTTGTTTGCCCAAGTTGTTGACCCATTCTTTGTGGATTTAATCCAACAACTTCCATACATTGTTGTTTGAAATAATTAGCTAACTGTATTCTAGACATTAACCTTTGTGATTGTTCCAAGTTTAATACTTGATAATGTTGAAAATTTGTAGCTGATTCAGTATTAGCTATAGAGGGGTCTAACGGAAGCATGCTAAAGTCTTTCATTGCAACATATGCTTTGGCTAAATTATTTTTGCCCCAATCTTCACCCATTGAATGTTTTGGAATTGCATTTTGATCAAGTACTATAACAGAACCAAGTTCATCAACTAATATATCAGCAATTTGATTATTGCATAAGTTATATCCAATTTGCGCAGGCTTCATTAGATCCACCAGTGATGTTGATTTTGTATTTCTATCAGAGAATACTTTTCCTTCAATTGGAATTTTGCAACCATACATTGTTTTGTCTCCACGGAACTGGAATCTTAAAGCTCCCGGTTTGTCTCTATCTATACCTAAGTATATTGGATCAAAATCTGTATCTGTTTCTGTATTAAAAATTGCTCTGTTATTACCAATCTTTACACCACCCCAAGTTTGATTAATCCAAAACCAATCTATATGATCACCAAAAACTAAGTTTTCAGCAGTTTCTTTTTTCTCAAATACTTTATTGTAAATTGGTTTTGTAGTAACAACATAATTCTCATCAACAATTTCAGTTATAACTGCCCCGTCTTCATCAACCTTGGTAAGATTTCCAACCTTTCTTTGTGTCTTCCAATAAGATGTAGATACCCTTAGTAATCCAGAAGTGTGTATGTCACCAGCATGTTCACTTTGTCCTATAATATATGAAACAACATCATGCGGATCATGTGCACCTTCTAAAAAAGCCATATGTCTTTTTAAATCAACACCTGATCTTCTATTAGATTCATAACTGTCATCTGAATTATATAATGAACCATCATTTGGAATTCCATCAATCATTAATCTAGCTGATCGTACAGGATGTAATAATTCAAGTGACTCTAACTGTTCGGCAGTCATAAGATAACCATACTTATCTACAACATCTGCGATTGTAAGCATATCAATCCATCCTGCCCAATTACCTTGAGAAAGGTAATGTACTCCAGGTGACTTATGATAATATGTTAATGCTGGATTTAATAGTTCAATATCATAATCATCTTCAAGCATTTTGAAATGCCAAAATTCACTGTCAGTAATTAATGAATCTCTAAAAGCGGTTTCTTCTAGTTCATCCATTTTAAAACGGTTGACATCTATGGCGTGTTGTTTAACTGCCCACTTTTCTGCCAGCGTTTGATATTTCTTAGAATAAAATTCTTCAATTTCTGGTAATTTTTTTAATGCTTCTGGATTAAGTTTTTCTTGAGCTTCTTCTGAATTAGGATCCATTCCCATCTCAACCATTTTAGCAACTAATTTTTGTTGAGCATATTCCAAAAGAACTTTTCCAATCTCTTCTGTTTTCTTATCCATAATTTCATTGTAAGAATACTCATCAATTGCTCTATAGTCAATCTTGGTATTTCTTTTAGCAAACTCAGAAACCATTGTGTTAATAATGTTTGGAATCAATGGATAAAACTTTAACTCCAATGACTCATTGTTTCCCTCAGTTAAAACATCTAACATTTCTGTCATTTCATTTTCAACTTCAGGAAGGTAGTCGCTCTTATCTATTGTTCCTTTAGCAAGCTTATAATTTTTCATTATGCGTCTTGCCTTATGCATTATTTGTTTTACACCCTGCCACTCTAACCAATCTAAATTATGCTTGGCCCACTCTTCATCTTTTTCCTCAAGAGGAATAAATTGTATTGGTTGGGTAAATACTCCAAATCTATTTTTTTTGGTTCTTTTACCTTTCTTTATATCAATAGCATTTATTATTTCCATTATCTTAAATTTTTAAAAGGATTCCGCGGCTTCTTCATAATTGAAGAGTTTCCGTTTTGTCCAATGTGTCTAAAGGGACTCTTACTTAATTTATACAAATTTTCTGACTTATGCAAGTGTTCTTCATTATCATATTCAACTCTTTTCTTTAATCCTCTACTTGCTTCTTGTATTCTAACAAAGGTAATCAAGGCTGCTAACGATACTAATCTATCAACATTCACTCCTGGTTGATAGTGCTCCATCTCAATCATACACATATAATCAGGTATTCTACTAATACCATAATACTTTTTATAAACCTTTCCATCTTCATCTGTTTCTTCATCAAGCTCTTCTCTAAGGTATTCAATTAAATAACTCAACATAATTGTTTTAAATATTGTTGAGACATTTCTCCAGCCGTATTGTTGAAATTGTGTTTTTGATTGTTGTACTTCTTTAGAGAATACAATCTGTGATGATGGCACTAAATACTTTTGTTTCCTTTTGAACTGCATATATTGTATAAACAGAGGCACGTTGTTTTCAACAACTGTCCATGCTTGATACCATTCAATAATAAGTTCAAGTTTTTCATGTGTTTTATTAATATCATCATACCTACCGCACCACGAAGCCACTATCTTATCGCCTTCAATATAAGTCTCAACCTCCCCAGTTACTTTTACTCTTTGAACTTGCACTGGATTTTTATATACATGAATAGAACATAGTGAATCTGATGTCACTGTTTTCCCTTCTGATACTGGATCGACTGAAGCATAATATGTTGTGCAAAAACTTTTTTCTTCGTCTGGCTCTTCCCATACTTGTATTGCCCCTGATTTATCTACTGCTGTTTTTTCTGTAGGATAAGTTAGTATTGGTTTCTTGTTTGTTAAGTTAGCTATTATAGAACCTGTATTGTCATAAGCTAGACTATAGCATTTGTAAGGATAGTCACCTTCCTCAATATCTCTTTTGTGTGACTTAACTAATTCTAATGGAAATAAACTTTCGCCCCTAAAGGCAAATGCTTCTTCCATATTAGTTGGTCTTTGTGAACATCTAATCTGATATGTTTCAGGATCTAAATCTTTTTTCCACTGAGCCTTTAATTCAGTTAATGCTACTAAAGCTTGTTCTACTAAAGAATTTCCAAACTCATCTATATGCGGAAGCATAGACCATTGCTCTGGAATAAATAATCCTGAATTTATTATTGCACCGCTTGAGTCAGCATATCTATTAGGAACCTCATAAAAACCATTCTTCTTTGCCTTATACATATATTTACGCAAAGGTTCACATTGCTTTAAATCACCAACCGTTCCTGATGCAATAAAATATCCTGTTGTAATTTCTCCAGCCTGTAATGCAGGCAACATAAATTCGTATGTTTTATCCATTGACTTAGCAATGCCGGCTTCTTCATAAAAAAACAAAGTACACAATCCACCAACACCAGCCGTATCTGATTGTTCAAATGACAATGCTTGTAATACACCCTTTCTACCTCTTTCTGTTTTTCTACCATTCTCAACATACTCAATTTTTTGTTGCCATTCACCAACACCACCAGGATTCATTGGCCTGTACCATGCAGTATGTTGGTTTAAAAAATTTCTGTATTCGTTAATCATTTTCCATGTACCATTTACGCCAGTCACATATGCACTTAAAGAAGAACCAATTTTTATTACCGGACCATATTCAAACCACAATACATTAACCATTTTGGCTGCATGAAAATAAGATGATCCAAACTGACGTTTTTTTAAGACAACTCCATGAAGAAATAATAACTCACCTATTATTTCATAGAGAGCCATATGGTATTGTGAATCATGTATGTCTGGAAAATCTGTTTTCTTTTTTACTTTATCAACAATTGGCAAAAAGTTTAGCCACATGTAATATTCTCGTGATAGGTAGTATTTTTTATCATCCTTAAAAAAAATCACACCCTTTCTACACTTTAATTTTTGATCATCCCAATATGTAATAAAGTCTTTTGTTCCATCTGCGGCATCACAAAAGTAACCATCCTTTTTAAATTTTATACCTTCCTTTTGAAACTCATATACTATATCATCAAACTCATATAAACCAGGTTCCTTATAATATTCAGACACAAGAGCATCGGCCATTTCTTTTCTGCTAGAAAAACTAGTTTGTATCCAAACACCGTTATCCCATGTTGGTATGTCTTCATAAATTAAACCTAGTTCATCATTAATCATCGTAGCTTAGTTTTTGACCACCTCTTGCCCTAGATGATTGTTCTTCTTCTAAATCTTTAGCAACACCCTTAAATGATTTTCTAATAGAATCAAAGTTTTTGGCCGCACTAATAATTGCAGTAATGTTCCCATCCCTACCATCTGTAATAGTTTGTGTTTCCATATAAAATGCTAATTTTTCTAGCATATTTACAATTCCATTATATGCTCGGACTGTTGGTGTCTCATACATAGATTTGCATTTATCTAACGCCATGCGTATTAACCTATCTTCAGGATCAAACTGAGCCTCAAGATCTTTTAAAATTTCTTCCTGGAGTTCTTCTTGCGGTCTATTAAAGTATGGGTTTTCAGAACTCCTACAAGACATATAAAATAAATATGCATATATTGAAAGATAGTTGTCTGGGTACTCATCCATAATTCTCTTTAGGAATGGGATTATGTGGCAGTGTTCCGTTGGCACAACTTTTCCACCTTGTATATCAAATAATTTAATGGCCATGTGTTAGTATTTTTTCTCTATTTTCTTGAACATATTTAAACATTGCAATAACTTCTTTTTTCATATATGGAAGTTCATAAGGAGTTACTTTTTTTACTAATGGATCTCCCATGGCATCCATTGCAATAACTGGATAACCATTCTTGTCTAAATGATCAATTTCAAATTCAATATGATCTAACTGAATTTTTCCTGGTGCCAAATTAAAATTATGTTTAATTATTATGTACATGTATGTACTTAATTGCAAAGCATACTCATTATAATTACATTCATCTAAATGAGAAAGTGGGCCTAGCATTTTTTTACTTTTACCACCCTTGGTAACAAAACCTTGCATTTTAATTTCTTTATTTGTTTTGTAGTCATATACATCAACTGTATCATGAACCACTTCAATTCTATCGCCCTGCCCACATATTCCAACTGATTTAAGATAAACCATGTGTTCAGGATATATACCCTCTACTAATTGTTGATCCGGAGCCAATTTAACTAATCCATCCATTAATGGATTAATTATAATTAATTCTTTTCCCTTTCTGGTAATTGTGTTACAGGAGAGAACATCTCTTTCTCTTTGATCATGATACCATGAGCCAAGAGTTATTGCCCTTTTATTTTCTGATGCCCACAAATCAATAATTTCTTGTGGTGTAAGTTTATTGTATTTAGGATTTTTTCCTTTAGAGCAGGCTTCTGCTTGCGCTTTTGTATCAAAGGGTTCTTTAAAAAAATGTATTAGTCTTGTTACACTAATCCAATCAATTGGGTCGCATTCATCAATACTAATATACTTGTGTTCATCTGCATAAAATTTTACACTCATATCATTTCAGATTTAGTTTCTAAAAAAGTTCTTCCTAATCTAACTATATCGCTATCTGTGCTTTTCAACATCTCCTTTGCTCTAAAGTAATCTATTGATGAAATAGTTCCAGAAGCAAGCAAATCAGCGGCAAATTCTAAATTAATATAATATTGTTCATGTGAATTTACAATCCAAGTATTAGTAGATGTGCATGTTCCATTCCATGTGCTAGTTGTCATCATCTTGTAGTTTTTTATTTAATAAATAATACTCTTCATGTGAAAGAATTGATTCCCATTTGCCTTCTGGGCACTCTGATCCAAGTGCGCGAAGTTTTAAGCCCATGCTACATCCGCATGAACTACAACAAGGACCTGTTCCAGGAACTAAACATTTATCTCCAGGTAAATCTACAAAAGAACAACCTTTGCAAATTTTCCATCTATCTGCCGCTATCTCTTCTACATGCTCATTCTTAAAAATATTATTTTTAATACCCTCAAGTATTTGACCTTTACTTTTCCAGATCTTTATAACGTTTTTCATATATTTCTTTATAATATTCATTACAGATTTCTAAACCTTTAATCTTAGAATCAAGAAGAGCTTTAGAAAGGTTATACTTAATAACCTTCTTGAAATCTTCTTGTGTTTCACCATCTAGTATTTTTTTAAGACCATCAATATCTCTTTGTAATTTTTTTCTACTTAATCTAAGTGTTCCTAGTCCATGTAGATATATTGTGGGATGCTCTAATGATTCAATTTTTTTAGCTACCCTTTCATAATAAAAATCTACAACATCTTTTACTAACTCTTCAGACAGACCTAAATGCTCTGCTGTTTTTTTAATTAGATCCTTACCCTTTGTTGGTCTCAAGATAATATATTTTTAAGTTTAATAATATAGTACCCTCAGATAATAATTCCAGCTCTTTATTAATTGAAACTAATTTGTTTCCCAAACCACTTCTGGTAACTAGATCATCTTTAACACATTTTGTAATAAAGTTACGCGTAGTTTGTACATTTCCAAATATGTCTTGAGAAACAACTTCTGTACAAAAATCAGACATGTTAATGTCTCCATATAGTCCCAATAGCGATAAACAATCTAATTGTGCTGGACTCAGCCTTATTTTTTTAATAAAGCAGTGCATGTTTATTTGAAATTTAATTATTTCAATTAAAGAAAGCGGCACTTGCTTATTAACAACTAATGCCTTTGCCATATTATTCTGTTTTAGGCTTTAAGCTTTCTTCAGCATCATCTTCAATTTCATCTTCAGCCTCTCTCATGGCAAGGTCAAGCTGCATAAACTTTATTGAAAAATCAAAAGCTTCAAGTTGAGCTTTTTTAATACGCGCTTTTAGTTCTTCAACATCACAATGAGCAGTAAGCATTACTTTTTGATCTCTGTAATATTCTAGTGTTTTTTTGCGCATCTCCTGCATCTCTTGCGGAGTCATGGTTGTTTCTTTTTGGTTGGTTTCTTCTGACATAATATTTATTATTTATATGCCAAATATAATAATAAATATTTAACTAATAAATATTTATTAATAAAAAACAATTTATATTATAAATTTGATTATTTTTTTCTAGCATTATTACCTTTACCATTTCTGGCTCGGTTTGTTGATGCCACCTCACTTACTAGTTTTCCTTTTTTAGTGTGTGACTTATCTAGACCATCTTTGTTGCCATAAGTTCCAGACTTTCTATTGGCAGCATTGAGTTTTTCTCTATACTTAACTCTGCTTGGTGAACTATGGTATTCTTTATTATACGCATTCTTTTTTTTTCTTGCATCTGAATTTTCAGCAAAATACTTTGCAGACTTACTTGTTCCTGTAGATTTTCCCGCTAATGTGTTTCGTGCCATTATTCACCCTTTAGATTCTTTAACATCTTTATTACTCTTGGACAAGGATACATATCTGATTTATCTTTTCTTACTGAGTTGTGTGTAAAGATACCTTTATTTCCTTTAAGTGCATCAAGATCTATATCCCATATAGATTCATTATAGTCTTTGGGTATATCATAAGTTTCACAAAGATATACTACTAATTGTCTCAATGATTCTATCTGAGCATCTGTATATGTAAACCAATGTTTGTGGTTTTTATAAGGCTTTTCTAAAGTTGTCACATTAGATGCATTTACTTCTCCACCTACATAATTATAGTACTTACCATTTTTAAAAGATATTGGTCCCCAATTACATACTTCAATACCTATACTTATAGGATCTAAAGATATGTAAGGAACTTTGCTAGCTTTAAAGATGCTTTCTTTTAATCCTAAATGATATGCCCAATCTCTAGAACTAAAACATTGTACTATTGTACCGTTTGCTCCTATAATAAAAGCTGTAGCAACTCTTTCAGGTTTATTATCAAAATACTTAGCTACAGATAAAGCATCCGGACCACCGGCTGTGTGGTGCAAATAGATTTGTTTCTTTTCATGTTTTACTTCCATAAACTGACCAGGTCTTAACCTGTGTTGAACTATTTTACTTATATCTAATTTCATAATACATCATCTTTTGTGTCCTTGTATGCACTTGTAACGGTTTTAATAGTTTTTTTAATTCTATTAAAAGAATTTGATACACTTTTTAAAATGTTATTCTTTGATATGTCAAACCAATTTTCATTTATTGAAGATACTTCCATAAGACAAAGTATTGCCAATAAAATGTTAGTACATATTGCGGGTGTTATAATTAAAACTTGTAAATTAAAAACCTTTAACATTGCTGATATAAATGGTGTTAATGCATAATAATCAATTGGAAATATAACTGCTGCCATTACTAAATAACCAGCAGTCTTATGTAAATAACCTAATCTTAATATTCTAGATTTAAATACATCTTTATATTTTCTATTTGTTTCTTCAGCTATTTTTTTAAGTGATATTAATTTAACAACAGTATCTACAAAAATTGTAAACATTAAAATTAACACAAGCATTTGTATAGGAGCAAAAAAAGAGAACATAGCACTAAAAAAGAAAATTAAATTTGTTTTCATAACACTGGAATTTGTGCTTTTATTATTCTATACACTATATATAGGATTACTAAAATTAACCATATACCACCAAACCAAGCTAAGAAATTTATCCACCCGGGAATATATTTAATCTTTTCTGGTTTAAGTGTTTTGGTTATAGTATTGGTATGATATATATCATTACCCTTGATTGTTTTATAGATTGTTTCAACTTTGGCTTTTGTGTAGTACACATTATTTTGAAGTTTTGTTTGCAGACTTACTAGCTTACCATCCTTATCTCTAAGGTCACCATTTAGTTTAGATATAACATTACCAAGAGAGTCACAATAAAGTGTATCTAATAGCGTTATTGTTTCTCCAGGGATAGTTATGGTTGTGTCTTTAACTTGTATTACTGTTATAGTGCTATCTTTTTGTGTACACAAAGGGCAATATTTAGCAAGTCTTTTTTCAAGAGAACATGAAGATAAAAGTATAAGTAGTATAACTAAGTATTTCATATTATTATTTTTTAATATATCTTACTTAATACAAAGTTTTTTGTAGTTAATGAATTTCCAGCATTTACTGTATTCCACTGTATTGTAATATTAAGTGTATTATTTACAGTAGTATCAAAAGTTGTATTATTAACTGTACTTAATACATATCCTTCAAAATTAGTTCCTCCATTTCTAATATAAGAAAATTGCCCTCCTGATGAAATAGATGCAGTTGTAGGAGCTCCCAATGTTCTGATTGTAAAATACAGATTCATTATCCATGACTTGTTAGTTGCGGCAGCCATAGTAATTATTCCAGTATCGGCAAGAATTACTCCGGCTGCTGTTTTAACATGCACATGCAATGTTGCTGAACTTACACAAGATATTATACCATCTAATGCGCATACAAAAGAATCTCCAATAGAGAATCCATTTGCAGGTACAGTTAATGTTCCTACCCCTGGTCCTATTATTGTTGTTTCTACTGTTGTTGCTGTTACAGGTGTGCTATCAGCAGTTTGAGAATAAAATCCACTTAATAAATTAGGAGGAAGTGCGGCAGATTGATCTAAGTATATTACAGTGCTCATCTTAATCTATATAAGTTATGAGTAATTCAGCACCTAAATTTGAAAGTGTATCTGCGGTAAAAGATCCAGCAATAAGATAGTTGTTTAATGAACCTGCATCAAAATTAATAGTTTGTCCAGGACTTAATGGTGAACCATTTATAATGGCATCTGCTGTACCTACACTAGCAAAAGAAGCACTATAACATTGCGGAAGAACTGATACATTTCCTATATCTCTAATAAACCTAGGTGTTCTTGCATTTGGATTTGTATTTGTTTGAATAAGGGGTAAAGTACTAGTGTCTCCTTGTATAGTAGTTAATGAAGAAGCCATTGCTACTAAATTAAGTGTATACGAAGTAATTAATGCTAAATATGTATTAGGATTAATATATGTTATTGGTGCTGCAGGAATTCCCGGAACATTTGATCCAGCTAAATAATAAACTGGAGGATTAAATGTTGTTCCATTCCAGATTCTTATTTCTAACCATGTAACACCAACACTATCTACTACTAGCATTGCTTCATAGTCAGTACCATTTTGCAATGAACTTAATATTGCTAATAGCGTAGCCTCTACTTGATCAGTATTACCTTCAATTAGTTTTAATTCATCAACAGTACCTTGTAATCCTCTTAAAACATTTAATTGCCAATTAGCATTTAAGCCATCTGAATTTATAATAGACATAGTTTCTTATTTTTTATTTTTTACTAACAGTTATATATCTTGCTCCAAATAAATCAAGTGGGCTAAATGAACTAATTATAAGACTAATGTATACAGTAGATGTCCAGTTTATTGGAACAGATGAAAACACTGTATCAAATAATAATCCATTATAATTTGCATTTGCTGCTAATATTGCACCATCTGAATTAGAATCATTTGTATCTGTAATATTAATATAGTATATTGAATTACCATTTATTGCAAGATCTCTTTCAATTTTCTGTCCTCTTTGAGCTATAGTTGTTGTTACTGCGCCACCTAATCTTGTTCCAGTAATAAGTGTAGTGTTTAATACAGGCAACGTAGTTGTTATATATGCTTGTATTTTAAACAAACCATTCGTGCCAATCTTATTTACTGAAGCAGTTAGTCCTAATACAGCTTTAGTAGTTGCATTAAATGTATTTGCTGGAATAGTAATAAAATCTGCAACATATGGTGAAGCTGATGGATAAGAATATTGAGGTGAATTATTAACTTGTGTAAAAGCATAACTGCCTGATCCAGATGGACCCTGAATTCCTTGAGCACCTTGAGGACCAGGAGAACCTTGAGAAGCTAATAATGCCCAATTTAATGGATCTAAATTAGGAGAAAGTAAATTGGGTCCTGTTGGATTAATACAAAACCATGATGCTCCAGCATAACCTACAGCATCATCAAGTGCATAAACTGCAAGTGTATCCCAAGCACCTTGCCAATTTAATCCTGCCGGTCCTACCGGGCCTGCTACTCCTTGTGAACCTTGTGGTCCTTGAGCACCAACTGGGCCAACAGTACTTCCTACAGCTGATGTAATGGAGTTTATTAAGTCTTCTCCTGTAATTACAGTTGTTACATAACTATCTTCTCTATCACTTAGTCTTACTCCTAAAGGAATTAGGTCTTTAGGAGCAACTGTTTTAGATACAAATCCCTTTTTAACCCAACTTACAAAATTTAATAATTCCATTTTTATTTATTTTTTAGATTCCAATGCCTCTACTTTAGCAGACAATTCTTTAATTGCTTGTACTAATATAGGAATTAATTTTCCATAACTTGCTTCTAACTTTTCTGGGTTCTCTTCATATACTAGGCCTAATGTTTCAGCCATTTCATATTTTTCTTGAGTAGACTTTAAATCTTGAGCAATAAATCCAAAGTCTTTTACACCATGTTTTCCAGACTCATCTCTATCATTCCAAACAAACGATACAGGATTAAGCTCTTTGACAAATTCCAAGCCTACTGCTAATTCAGCAACTTCTTCTTTGTCTCTAGAATCTGATAATGAAGTAATGGAAGTAACTGCGCAACGTAGTACATTGTGAGATGAGTTACCTAATGTAATTGAATTGCTAGCAGTAAGTGATGCTTTTACAGAGTCTGTTCCTATTTGAATATTATTATTACCTGTTATGCCCGTTCCCATGAATGTAGTAAATTTACCTAAAATAACATTATCGTTACCTCCTGCAAAAGACCAACCTGCATCTTTACCAACAAAAGTGTTATTGTCTCCACTTCCACCTGCATTTGCATACCCGTTAGTGTTGCCAACAATAACATTGCCATCACCAGTGTTTGTAAACTGTAACCCCGCTCCAAAACCTACAAATGTATTTCTGTTACCACTTGCTAAATTTCCTCCTGCATTACCACCAAGACCAGAATTATTACCACCCGTTGTTAGTTGTAATAAAGAATAAGCTCCAAAAGCATCATTTTGAATACCGTTTGTTACAGCTCTTAAAGCCCAAGAACCTACAGCTGTATTTCCACCACCGGCATTAGCCTCTAAAGCTTGATGCCCTATAGCAACATTGTCTGAATGGTATGTCGCTGTTTTTAAAGACAAGTCGCCTATTGAAACACTACGAATTCCAGTTGTAATTGCTTGACCAGATTGATCTCCTAAGCAAATATTATTTGTTCCGTGTGCTGAAACTTCAACTCCATTTACATTAACAACATTGCCTGCTGTTGGATTTATTATATCTACGTTTATTGTACTCATGGTTATTTATTTTTTAATTGTTTAACTTCTTCTGATAATTCCTGAATAGCTTTAACTAAAATTGGTATAAGTTTACCATAACTAGCCTCTAATTTCTCAGGATTTTCTTCATAAACTAATTTAAGTACATCAGCTAATTCTGCATCTTCTTGAGATTTCTTTAAGTCTTGAGCTATAAATCCAAAATCTTTAGCATCATGTCTACCATCTTCATTTCTGTCATCCCATATAAATTCTACAGGCTTAAGAGTATTTACAAAATCAAGTCCTGCAGATAACTCAGTAATTTCTTTTTTATCCCTGGCATCTGAAAGAGATGTTATAGATGTAACTGCACATCTTAAAACATTATTAGAGCTATTGCCCAGGGTAATTGAGTTAGCAGTGCTAGTACTTGCTTTCGTAGCATTTCTCCCTATTAATATATTATTAGAACCAGTTTGGGCAGATGTGTAAGGAGGAGCAATATCATAAGCCCCAATAATTATATTACCATCCCCTCCAGCATAATTCCAACATGCATTAGTGCCTAACAAAATATTATGATTACCCGCAGTTGGTGTTCCGCCACCACTTGTTCTTGTTCCTAAAGTTGTGTTATTAATACCACCAGAAAATTGAGAGCCGCTTTCATATCCAATAAAAGTATTATGATCACCAGAAAGAAGTTGCTCTCCTGCTCCTAAACCAAATCCAGAATTGCCAGTTGTAGATGGAGTTAATTGAAAAAATGCAGCTGCCCCAACAGCAGTATTACCATACGATGCCCCTCCACTCATAGCTGAAAGTGCACCTCTTCCAATTGCAGTATCATTTATACCATCTCCTAACTTATAAGCATCGTGTCCAACAGCAGTATTAGCTTGCCCAATGGTTGATGATTCCATTGCATTTGTACCAACCGCTGTATTTAATGTACCCATTGTAGGATTGATTCCACCAACAATTGATTGTCCTGCATTTAAACCTATAATGGTGTTATTAACAAGGGGGTTTACAATTTCAATTCCATTTACTGTGACCATATTTCCGGTCATTGGATTTATTATATTTGTATCTATGTCTAAAACTATTAATCCTGCTGGCATATTATTTATTTCTTAAAGTTTATAATTTTTATTATGGTATTATTGTTAAGGTTGTTCCTACTGGAATAGTTAATGTTTTCCCTACACACATTGCTAAGGGTGATTTATATGTTAAGTTTGAGTTAGCTGGTAATGTAATATCTTCATTAATACATCCTACTACTGTAAATCCATTTGCCCAAATTGAAGCTGCAATGGCTGTGGTTGATGGGGTATTAGGAGTTATATTAAGTTGATCAATAAAATCTTGAACAGTAATTGCGCCAACAACATACTCATCAGTTCGTCTGTTATCTCTAAGACCAACAGGAATTAATGTTTGCGCAGGATTAACCTGAGTAACTACGCTTTTTGATTTTACCCAGTGTATAAAATTTAATAATTCCATGATTTATATGTTTAGTTACTATAATATACTAAAAATTATTCAAATAACAAAACTATTATTCTACAGATGTAAAAGTTTTTCCATCATACAGATCTCCTAT
>Ga0207934_1000067_pt1 | contig 19106 bp, 20 predicted proteins | sample LakMenE22Apr09ns_FD_150724 | JGI IMG/M metagenome (GOLD analysis project Ga0207934, IMG submission 150724) | Freshwater microbial communities from Lake Mendota, WI - 22APR2009 deep hole epilimnion (SPAdes) | ecosystem: Environmental > Aquatic > Freshwater > Lake > Epilimnion/Euphotic zone ... | reverse complement strand
AGATCAGCCACATGAAAACTTTATATTCCCTGAGGAGGTTTTACCACGTGGAAACGCCCTTTAATTCAACTTTAGGTGTTGCAGGTCGCGATATTGAATCTACTGGTTTTGCTTGGTGGTCTGGTAACTCTCGTTTAATCAATGTCTCAGGAAAGCTTCTGGGTGCTCATGTTGCTCATGCTGGTTTGATGGTCTTCTGGTGTGGTGCTATGACATTGTTTGAGGTTGCACATTATATTCCAGAAAAACCTCTATACGAACAAGGGTTAATACTTTTACCTCATTTAGCGGTTTTAGGTTGGGGTGTAGGACCAGGTGGAGAAATTATTGATATCTATCCATACTTTGTTGTAGGAGTATTACATCTTATTTCTTCAGCTGTATTAGGTTTTGGTGGAGTGTACCATTCCCTAATAGGTCCTGATACATTAGAAGAATCTTTCCCAGCTTTTGGATACGACTGGAGAGACAAGAATAAAATCACGACGATCCTTGGAATTCATTTAATCGTTTTAGGATTCGGTGCACTTTTACTGGTTATCAAAGCTATGTATATAGGTGGAGTTTATGATACATGGGCGCCAGGTGGAGGAGACGTAAGAATTATTGATAATCCTACATTAAACCCAGTGGTTATCTTCGGTTATGTATTAAAATCCCCTTGGGGTGGTGATGGTTGGATCGTAAGTGTTAATAACATGGAAGACATCATTGGTGGGCATATATGGATAGGCTTAACTTGTATTGTCGGAGGGTTTTGGCACATATTAACTAAACCTTTTGCATGGGCTCGAAGAGCTTATGTATGGTCTGGTGAAGCTTACTTATCTTACAGCCTAGTAGCAGTGTCACTTATGGCATTTATTGCTAGCCAATACTCTTGGTATAACAATACAGCTTATCCTAGTGAGTTTTATGGACCTACTGGACCAGAAGCTTCTCAATCTCAAGCTTTTACCTTTTTAGTTAGAGACCAACGCCTAGGAGCGAACGTTGCTTCTGCACAGGGTCCTACTGGTTTAGGTAAATATTTAATGAGATCACCAAGTGGTGAGATTATTCTTGGTGGAGAGACACAAAGATTCTGGGATTTAAGAGCACCTTGGATTGAGCCATTGAGAGGTCCTAACGGATTAGATTTGAATAAAATAAAGAATGATATTCAACCTTGGCAAGAGAGAAGAGCTGCAGAGTATATGACTCATGCTCCTCTAGGATCATTAAACTCTGTGGGTGGAGTTGCTACTGAGATTAACTCTGTGAACTTCGTATCACCACGTAGCTGGTTAACTTGTGCACATTTCTTCTTAGGTTTTGCATTCTATATTGGGCATCTTTGGCATGCAGGTCGTGCTAGAGCAGCTGCAGCTGGATTCGAGAAAGGTATAAACCGTGAAAACGAACCTACTCTTTCTTTGAGACCAATAGATTAATTAAAAATAAAAAAGGCTATGTTCAAACTGAACATAGCCTTTTTTATTTTTAAAGAATTCCTAAAAAATGGATAATTCCTTTACCTGTAAAAGATTCAATTATTAACGTAAAGAAAAAACCCAGCATAGCCATTCTTCCATTCCAATTTTCAGCTGAAGTTGTAAATCCCCACACCCAAGGTAAAAAACTATTCTCTTTTTCCATAAAGTCATATAAAAGAAATCTTTAGACTTAAACAAACGATAATATTAGTAATATTATACCTTTATAATAAATAAACTATATCAATAAACTTTGATGTGTGTATGATTCATGACTATAGATACATTCTATGACAAATTCTTTAACTTTATTATTTTCCTCATTTTTAGGCTTTTTACAAATTTATCTAATTTTATTGTTAATTCGTGTATCACTTACGTGGTTTCCAAATGTTAACTGGTATGGACAACCTTTTTACTCTTTAAGTAGATTAACAGATCCATATCTAAGAATGTTTCGAGGAATTGTTCCGCCTTTAGTAGGAATTGATATTTCACCAATTTTGGGATTTATATTATTACAGTGTATAATGCAAATTGCTAGTAATGTAGGGTTAAGTACGACTTAAGTTTAATATCTATTAGGGTAATAAAATAATTTTAAAGAGATATTATTAAAATAATCTAAAACGTATACTAAAAAAGTTATTCTAGAACCAAATGAATTAAAATAATAAAACAATGATAAAACTTAGACTGAAAAAGTATGGTCGTAAAGGTCAGATAAGCTATAGGATTGTAGCTATGACAAGTTCTACCAAACGAGATGGTAGAGCCATAGAAGAATTAGGATTTTATAATCCCAGAACAAAAGAAGTAAACTTGAATTTACAGAGAATTAATATTCGTTTAAATCAAGGAGCACAACCAACCCCTACTGTTGAAAACTTATTAAAAAGAATACAACCAAGTAAATAAAATAGTTATTTAGGAGAATACAATTGCCAAAATTTACACTGAAAGTTTTGTGGTTAGAAAATAACGTAGCCCTATCTGTAGATCAAGTAGTAGGTAATAGCACTAGTCCTCTAACGTGTTACTTTTTTTGGCCAAGAAATGATGCTTGGGAACAAATTAAACTAGAATTAGAAGCGAAGCCTTGGATTTCCGAAAGAGAGAAAGTAGAGATACTTAATAAAGCGACCGAAATCATTAATTATTGGCAAGAACAAGGAAAAAAATCATCTTTTGTGGAAGTACAATCTAAGTTTCCCGACCTTATTTTTGCAGGAAATAGCTAGTATACATTTGACCGAAAAGATACAAAAAAGTATCTTTTCTTATTTTTTAATTTTTTATACGAAATGATAGATTCGACAGAATTAGTTTTAGAAAGTTTAGTAGAGACACAATTAAAATTAAAAATTTTACACACAAGCAAAACTATGTATTCGAAAGATGTAAAATCTTTAGCAGAGATAAAAAAAAATACTATAAAACTTTTCCTAAAAATTTTATACTCAGTCAATTTAAAAAAAGTACTTTCGTCTAAGATTACAAATCGAATTGTACTAAAATTTTTTAAAAATTTTATTTTCGTTTCATCTTGTCAAGATATTTCTGATTTAAGGCACAATAAGATGACGTTAGATAAATCCTATCTAACCACAGTTGCTATTAATAGCTTATATGAATTTTCTAATAAAGAAGTTTAATGATTACACCATTACACACGTTTAAATATCATTATTTTCCTATCTATTATTTGGCATTATACTTCTTCTTTATAAATTTAAATTATAAAGGATCTCTACATAAGATAGATAACAAAATTGAAATAGATATTTCATTAAGTACTTGCTCCCAAATCGATTTTAGGTCGAAAGAGAATAAAATTTTATTAGACCTACAATATAAAAATATGGTCTATGTATACACTGGAGATACAAGGTCAGTGTCATGTACAATAGATTCGGAAGGTAAAATCCTTGGTCACAGATCTACACAAGATCAGAAAGACTTTACTAATCTAATTACTTCTACTACAAATTTAAATAAAAAATTAGTACATAGTACTTTATTTGGAAGCATCAAACTTATAAAAATATAAGAAAGATGCTTAGAACTTTGATTATTGCTTATCTACGACGATACATTCTGTGGTTAGAATCATACTTGCAATGGAAGATGCATTTTGTAGCGCAGATCTAGTAACTTTTGCAGGATCTATTATACCTTCTTCATACATGTCAACAATCATGCCTGTAGATGCGTTATAGCCAATATTAAAATCACTATTTTTTATATCTTCTATTATTACAGCTGGATTCACACCTGTGTTTTCGATAATTCTTCGAAGAGGATAGCTTAAAGCTTTTTCAACAATTAAAGCACCAATTAATTCCTCTTCTATCAAATTTTCTTTGGACCAGTACTCTAAATCTTTTGAAATATGTGTTAAAGTAGCGCCACCTCCAGGAACTATTCCTTCTTCTACAGCTGCTTTAGTGGCATTAATAGCATCTTCTAGCCTTAATTTTCGATCTTTCATTTCAGTCTCTGTAGCAGCACCTACTTTTATAACAGCTACGCCCCCAGCTAGTTTTGCTAGTCTTTCTTGTAATTTTTCTTTTTCATAGGAAGAATCACTACTATCAATTTGACGTCGTATTTGCTCGCATCTAGCTTTAACTTCTCTTTCGTTTCCTTCCGCAATTATTGTTGTACCTTCTTTTGTGATTGTTATTCGTCTGGCTTGGCCTAACATATCTATATGTAAAGATTCTAAGCTAAATCCTGCATCTTCAGAGATAACTTCTCCACCAGTTAAAATTGCAATATCGTCAAGCATAGCTTTTCGTCGATCTCCGAATCCTGGAGCTCTCACTGCTGCCACATTTAATACGCCACGGATTTTATTAACGACTAAAGTTGCTAATGCTTCTTTCTCAACATCTTCAGCAATGATTAAAAGTGGGCGACCTGTTTTTGCAACTAGTTCTAGGACAGGAACTAGTTCTTGTTGTACTAAAGTAATTTTTTTATCTGTTAACAGTATATATGGATTTTCTTGTACAATTTCCATTCTATCTGTATCAGTTACCATATATGGTGATATATAACCTTTTTCAAAGTACATCCCCTCAGTCATCTCTAATTCAGTAAAGGTAGATTTTCCTTCTTCTAAGGATATAACGCCTTCTCTACCTACTTTATCGATTGCGTTAGCAATCATTTGACCTACTTCATCATCATTACCAGCAGAGATAGTAGCTACCTGAGTAATAGATTTAGTGTCCTCAACTGGTCGTGAATATTCGGAAATTTGACTAACTACAAACTGAGTAGCTTTCTCAATCCCTCTTTTTAAAGCTATCGGGTTAGCTCCTGCAGCTACGTTACGCATACCTTGTTTTACCATAGCATGTGCTAGCACTGTGGCTGTAGTTGTTCCATCTCCAGCAACGTCATTTGTTTTAGAAGCTGCTTGTCTTATAAGAGCCACTCCAGTATTTTCAATATGATCTTCTAATTCAATTTCTTTAGCTATAGTAACTCCATCATTAACAATTTGAGGAGCGCCAAATTTTCTCTCTAATACCACGTTTCTACCTTTTGGTCCAAGTGTAACTGATACAGCTTCGGCTAGTATATCCATTCCTCTTTCTAATGCTCTACGGGCATTTTCTTGATACAAAATAACTTTACTCATAGAAATTCTCCAGATATATTCTAATAACTAAATTTTAAAACAAAAGAATAAAATCTAATAACATAGATAATTATAAAGGATAAAAAATAAAGCAGAGAAAGTTTTGGAAACTATACTTAGGTGTTAAGCTCAAATAAATTGAAACTCGCATAACTTGTTGATAAAAATAGACTAAATGTGTTATGCTAATTTTAATACTGAAAAGTGCTTGTAGCTCAGTGGACTAGAGCACGTGGCTACGAACCACGGTGTCGGGGGTTCGAATCCCTCCTTGCACGATTAGGTAAGTTTTATATTATTTGATACATGGTTTATACCGTTAGCCAATTAAAAGTTGACATTGGGGTGTCGCCAAGTGGTAAGGCAGCGGACTTTGACTCCGCCACTCGTAGGTTCGAATCCTCCCACCCCAGATAGAATAAATTTTTTAAATACTTATAACCTTAGTAAAAATTTACATAATGCTATAATAATTACTATATACTTCTAAATTCAAACGTAAGCACGATTACATTTATGGCAGTGATACAATTTATTCAGGGTGTTAACGAAGATGTGGTTCCTGATGTAAGGCTAACTAGATCACGTGATGGAAGCACTGGTACAGCTACTTTTAGGTTTTCTAACCCTAGAGTTTTAGAAAATACTACTTCTCAGCAAGGAACAATTACTGGGATGTACCTACTAGATGAAGAAGGGCAGATTGTTACTCGTGATGTAAATGCGAGGTTTGTTAATGGTAAACCACAGGGGATAGAAGCTGTGCACATTATGCAAACTAAGGAGTCATGGGATAGATTCATGAGATTTATGGAACGTTATTCAGAAGACAATGGGTTAACTTTCACAAAATCTAGTACTTTTGATACTTAGTGTTTTTAGAACATTAACGATCTTAGAAAATAAGTCGTGATTCGCTAAATTAAGCTTATTTTCTAAAGTTGTTATCACCATCTTCTATTTACTTTTTTTTTTTTCTACGTTAATATAATAACATAAGGCGAGTGTAGCCAAGGGGTTAAGGCAATGGGTTGTGGTTCCATCATTCGCGGGTTCGATTCCCGTCATTCGCCCTGTGGTTATTTTTCTTTTGAATACCAGTACAAAGATTTTAAGTCCTGAATGTTTTTTGTTCGAGTTTTATCAAGTAATCTAGTTATATATCTTTCTACATTACGTTTACTTACATTGAGATTTGAAGCTATATCACTAATTTGATGTCCAAGTAAAATTTGGTCTAATATACAATTCTCTTGTGAAGTTAAAGAAAACTGTAATTTATTTTCTATAGATTCACTGTATTTTTTTATAAGATTATTTTTGATTTCTTTAACTAGGAAGTAGCTTTCTAATAGTGATTCTAAAAATATATCGTTTTTTACCACTATATTTTTTATAATGGATTCTAGTTCTTCTGGGTCAAATGGTTTAGATATATACGCGCTACAACCTAATTTATATCCGAAAATACGATCCTCTGTTAGACCTTTTGCTGTAAGTAAAATAAAAGGTATATGTTGAAAATTTTTGTTTCTTTTTAAGTTCTTTATAAAATTGTATCCTTCATTATTTGGCATTATTACATCTATAACTAGACAGTCAGGTAAATTTTTTTCTAATTCACTCCAAGCTACATCTGGTTTATTAGTTACAATTATTTCAATCTTTCTCAGAGAAAAATAGTTTTTTATAACTTTTAGCAATTTTTCTTCATTATCGAGCATAACAATTTGTATGATCTTTTCTTTTTTTACACACATTTCTGCTGCTCCTAAATCTATCTTTATGTTATAATGTAGAGTTATAGACTGTAAGGAAATAATTTTTATACTTTTTACTATAATTTGTCTACATATTTTTATTGAATTTTTATGGGTAAAGTTTATGATTGGTTCGAAGAGCGTCTTGAGATTCAAGCAATAGCTGATGATATTACAAGCAAGTATGTTCCACCACATGTGAATATTTTTTATTGTATTGGTGGTATTACATTTACATGTTTTATTATTCAAGTAGCTACAGGTTTTGCTATGACTTTTTACTATAGACCTACTGTTGCTGAAGCATTTGCATCTGTTGAATTTATTATGACAGAAGTGAACTATGGCTGGCTATTTAGATCTATGCACAGATGGTCTGCAAGCATGATGGTTCTTATGATGATTTTACATATTTTTAGAGTTTATCTAACAGGTGGTTTTAAAAAACCTAGGGAGTTAACTTGGGTAACTGGCGTAACTTTGGCTGTCGTTACTGTATCTTTTGGGGTAACAGGTTATTCTCTACCATGGGATCAAGTAGGTTACTGGGCTTGTAAGATTGTAACTGGTGTTCCAGAGGCTATACCTGTAGTAGGGAGTCTTTTAGTAGAACTTCTTAGAGGTAGTGTGAGCGTAGGTCAAAATACTTTAACAAGATTTTACAGCGCTCATACATTCGTTTTACCAGTTGCAGCAGCTGTTTTGATGTTGACTCATTTCTTGATGATTAGAAAACAAGGGATCTCAGGTCCTCTATAAATTTAACTTTTTATACAACTTATTTTAGGAGCAAATTATATGTCAGTGTTAAAAAAACCGGATTTAACAGATCCTAAATTACGTGCAAAATTAGCAAAAGGAATGGGGCATAACTACTATGGTGAACCAGCATGGCCTAATGATTTGCTTTATATGTTCCCTGTAGTTATTTTAGGTACTTTGGGTTGTATGGTTGGATTATCTGTTTTATCCCCGTCTCCTTTAGGCGAAAAAGCAGATCCATTTGCTACTCCTCTAGAAATTTTGCCAGAGTGGTATTTCTTCCCAACATTTAATTTATTACGAGTGATACCAAATAAACTGTTAGGAGTTTTGTCAATGGCTTCTGTTCCATTAGGACTAATTACAGTACCATTTATAGAAAGTGTTAACAAGTTCCAAAACCCATTCCGTAGACCATTTGCTATGGCTCTATTTTTATTTAGCATAGTAGTTGCTATATGGTTAGGGATTGGTGCGTGTTTACCAATTAACCAAGCTCTAACACTTGGATTATTCTAATAGAAAAGTAAAAATTAAATAAAAAATAGATCCAAAAAGAATTCTTTTTGGATCTATTTTTTATTTAATTTTTACTTTAGCCCCAGCTTCCTCTAATTGTTTTTTAGCGGCTTCAACATCATCTTTTGATGCACCTTCTTTGATATTTTTTGGTGTAGATTCAACTAAATCTTTTGCTTCTTTAAGGCCTAATCCAGTTAAAGTTCTAACAACCTTAAGCACAGCTATCTTTTTATCTGCAGGAACTTCTTCTAAAATTAAATCAAATTCTGTTTTTTCTTCAACTTCTTGCGCGGCCCCTGAAGCAGGAGAAGCAATACTAATTGCTCCTACTGATGCGGACGCACTAACGTTGAATGTTGTTTCAATTTGTTTTACTAGGTCTGCTGCTTCTAATAGAGTTAGTGTTTTTAGTTGTTCAATAATATCTTCTACTTTTGTTGTCATATTTCTCTATTTTGTTTATTTGCTTCTTAATTGAAAGAGTAAATTTATAGTTTATGAAAATACTTTATCTCGGAAATTATTTATATCTAATGAAATAGATGGTCCCATTGTGCTACAAATGTAAAAACTTTTCCAGTATCTTCCTTTCGCTCCAGATGGCCTATTTTTATCTATTGATTCTTGCACTATTTCAAGGTTTGCAAGTAAGTCTTCAACTGAAAAGTCTGTTTTTCCGAAAGGTAAATGTACAATTCCACTCTTATCAGCCCTATATTCTAGTTTACCTTTTTTAAACTCTTCGATAGCTCCTTTTACATCTGAAGTAACAGTACCAGATTTAGGAGAGGGCATTAATCCTCGAGGACCAAGTATTTTACCTAATTTTGCTATAGCGGGCATCATATCTGGAGTAGCTATTAATCGGTCAAAGTTAATTATTCCTTTTAGAATATCCTGAATCAATTCATCAGATCCTGCCAGATCAGCACCAGCTGATAAGGATTCGGTCACTTTTTCCCCCTGAGCTATGACACCAATTCGAATTTTTTTACCAGTTCCTTTTGGTAATATGACAGTAGTTCTCAATTGTTGATCTGCATATTTAGTATCTAACCTTAAGCTTATGTGCGCTTCAGCTGTTTCAATAAATTTTGCTGTTGCAGTTTCTTTTAGCAAGTTTATTGCTTCAAGTGCTTTATATGGTCTTGATTCGATCTTTTCGTGGATTTTTTTTATTCTTTGTGAAACTTTTGCCATTATTTTGTATATTTATTCTTTAATTAATATGCCCATGTTTTTAGCAGTTCCAGAGATAATTCTCATTGCCGATTCTTTACTTTTTGTATTTAAATCTGGTAACTTTGTTTCTGCTATTTCTTCTAATTGTTTTTTAGTAATAGAGCCCACTTTTTTCTTTTGAGGATCCCCCGAACCTTTTACAACTCCAGCTGCTTTAATAAGTAGAACAGATGCTGGAGGAGTTTTTAGAATAAATGTGTAACTCCTATCATCGTATACCGTAATTTCAACAGGAATAATATATCCAATTTTATCAGCAGTTTTTGCGTTATACTCTTTACAAAACATTACTATATTAACACCTCTTTGACCTAACGCTGGACCCACAGGAGGTGCGGGTGTAGCTTTTCCAGCATCTAAAGCAAGTTTTACAATTGCAACAACTTTTTTAGCCATATTTTTTTTATCTTTTTTTACTAATAATAACTTAATTCTTATTTTACATAAGAGGTCCGAACAAATTTTATTATAGCTTATAGTTAATTTCCCTGGTTATATAAGAACTTTATTATCACACGCCCTGAAGGACTTGAACCCTCGACATCAGGTTTTGGAGACCTGCGTTCTACCAACTGAACTAAGGACGCTAAAATAATCTTAGCATATAAGACTTTTAATCTATAGTGAATGTTTATTTTTTAGGAGAGAGAGGGATTCGAACCCTCGTTAAAGTCACCTCTAAACAGCATTTCCAGTGCTGCGCCTTAAACCACTCGACCATCTCTCCATAAAAATAATTATAACAAAAAAGATTTATCTAAGATATAATGATATTAAAGTTTTTTACTATGCATAATCTTACATTTTTAATGATTACAAAGTTAATTTATTTTTGAGGATCTAGAGATACATCTTTATTATGTACAAACTACTTTGAATATCTATACCAACATTTTCTTATTCGTAATTATGCCAGGAACCAGGTTTGAACTGGTGACACGTGGATTTTCAATCCACTGCTCTACCAACTGAGCTATCCCGGCTTTAACTTTTAATACATATACACCAATTTTGTTTTTTTGACAATCTTTAGTCGATTAATTTTTATAATGTCAGAATAATATTTATTCTGACATTCTTGGACACTAAGTTTTTGATAGCTCTAGTTTTTCTCCTAACAAGACCTGTACTTTACCATCTGTATCCACATCGACTACTGCTGTATCACCCTCTTTAATTTTCTCAGATAAGAATTCTTCGGATAAAGTATCTTCTAATAGTCTCATAACGGCTCTTCTAAGAGGTCTAGCTCCGTATATAGGGTTATAGCCTTCGTCTATAAGATGACTTTTGAATCTTGCTGTGACTTCTAACTGAATACCTTTCTCTGATATTCTTGTAAAAACTTCTTTTAGCATTATCTCTGCTATTTCTCCAACTTCATCTTTCGTTAGTTGTCGGAATACAATAATTTCATCCAATCTATTTAGGAATTCAGGTCTAAAATACTGTTTTAGCTCTTCATTCACTAGACTTTTTATTCGATTATAGTGAGTATCACTTGCATTTTCTGAGAGTTCAAAACCAAGACCTCCTCCCCCTTTTTCAATAACTTTAGAACCTACGTTAGACGTCAAAATTAGTAGAGTATTTTTGAAATCCACGGTACGACCTTTCGAATCAGTTAGCCTTCCATCTTCTAATATTTGTAGTAACAAATTAAATACATCTGGATGACCTTTTTCAATTTCATCGAACAATACCACAGTATATGGGCGTCTTCTAACGGCTTCAGTTAACTGACCACCTTCATTATATCCAACATAACCCGGGGGAGACCCTATTAGTTTTGATACTGTATGTCTTTCCATATATTCAGACATATCTAGTCTAACCATAGCTTCTTCTGAACCAAAAAAGTAAGATGCCAGAGCTTTGGTCAACTCCGTTTTCCCAACCCCTGTTGGACCTGAAAATATAAAACTTGCTATTGGTCTATTTGGATTTTTTAAACCTACTCGAGCTCTTCGAATAGCTCGAGAGACAGCGACCACTGCTTCATCTTGTCCTATAATTCTTCCATGTAAGGTTTCTTCCATTTGAAGTAATTTTTCAGATTCGCTTCGAGTCATTTTATTAACTGGAATACCTGTCCAGGCAGCTACAATTTGTGCTATATCTTCTTCTGTTACTACGGATACTTCTTTCGAAGGTTCATTTTCTCCTTTTTTACTTTGAGCTATGGCAGCGATTTGAGCTTTGATTTCCATCTCTCGATCTCTTAATTGGCCAGCAGTTTCAAAATCTTGACCTCGAACCGCTTCATCTTTTTGTTTTAAAACTTCTCTTAGTTCTTTATCTAGTTCTTTAGCTGCCGGGGGTAATTGAGAGTGTAATAATCTAACTCTAGACCCTGCTTCATCAATTAAATCTATAGCTTTATCTGGTAGGAATCTATCCGCTATGTATTGATCTGCAAATTTGGCAGCCGCAGTTAAAGCTTCGTCTGATATAACAAGTTTATGATGTTTTTCATACCTATCTCGTAGACCATATAGTATTTCTATAGTTTCCTCAACGCTTGGTTCTCCTACGATCACAGGTTGAAATCTTCTTTCTAAGGCAGGATCTTTTTCTATATGTTTTCTATATTCTTCTAGTGTAGTTGCGCCTATACACTGCATTTCCCCTCGAGCTAAAGCAGGTTTAAGAATATTAGCAGCATCAATCGCTCCCTCGGCTGCACCGGCTCCTATAAGGGTATGAACTTCATCTATAACAAGGATGACATTATTTGCAACTCTTATCTCATCTATTATTTTTTTCAGTCTTTCTTCAAATTCACCTCTATACTTTGTGCCAGCTACTAAAAGACCTATATCTAAAGTTACAACTCTTTTATCTTCCAGAATATCAGGAACATCTCTATTTGTGATTCGTTGGGCTAATCCTTCTGCAATTGCAGTTTTACCTACACCAGGTTCACCTATTAAAATCGGATTATTTTTTGTTCTACGCCCCAAAATTTGAATAACTCTCTCAATTTCTTTTTGTCGTCCTATAACAGGGTCTAGTTTTCCTTCCGCCGCTTTTTGAGTTAAATTACTTCCAAATTCCTCCAGGGTCGGAGTTTTTCCTTTATTTTGGGGATTACCAGTAGTTGTTTCAGCTGTATCCCCTAATAATCGTATAACTTGAGTACGGATTTTTGTCAAATCTAATGCAAGATTTTCTAATACTCTGGCTGCTACCCCTTCTCCTTCTCTAATTAGTCCTAATAATAAGTGTTCTGTACCTATGTAGTTATGGCCTAATTGTCTAGCCTCTTCAAGTGAAAGTTCCAAAACTCTTTTTGCCCTAGGGGTAAAAGGTATCTCCACTGCTACGAAACCTGAGCCCCGACCTATGATCTTTTCAACTTCAACTCTTGCATCTTTTAAATTGACACCCATTGACTTTAATACTTTTGCCGCAATCCCAGTTCCTTCCCCAATTAACCCAAGTAAAATTTGTTCTGTACCTACGAAGTTATGACCTAATCTTCTAGCCTCTTCTTGGGCTAACATAATGACTTTTATAGCTTTCTCAGTAAAACGTTCGAACATATTTTTAAAGTTCTACTATATATTGATTATCATTGATATCTACATCATAATCTCTTGGTCTACACCATTTAAGTATTTTAAATTTTAATTATGCGTGTACCTAATAAACTTTCAGTTTTTTTATGTAACTCTTCATTTTCTTTAGTTTACTATTTTTTTAACAGAACTTTTATGACAAAAACTTTAATAAAAAAATAAAATTATGAAGCTAAAGGGCATAGCAAATTATCAACTAGAATTAGAAAATAAATTTTTAAATCCAAATCTACCTAATATCAGAGTTGGTGACACGGTAAAATTAGGAGTATCCATTACTGAGGGTAATAAAGAGCGAGTACAATTCACTGAGGGGGTAATCATCGCTAAAAAAAATTCAGGTTTAAATGCAACAATTACATTGAGACGTATTATGCAGGGAGTTGGTGTTGAAAGAGTTTATTTACTACATTCTCCTAAATTAAAAAGTATCGAAATTTTAAGAAGTTCAAGGGTTAGAAGATCTAAACTATATTATTTACGACTAAGATTTGGTAAAGCAACACGTTTACAACAAAGATTTGACTAAAATATTTTAACTTAAGATTTAGGATAGCTTTTATAATAGCTATCCATTTTTTCAGAGTCTTGTATTGTTTTTATTTCTATGCTAGATTAAATTCATAGGAATAATAATGTCAAAGTTTATTATATGGGTCGGTGCCCGAGGGGTTAAAGGGGGCGGACTGTAAATCCGCTGGCTACGCCTACGTTGGTTCAAATCCAACCCGGCCCATTACAATTATCTAAAGTTTTTTCTGAGTATATTATACTCCTATCATTTGTGCATTACTCTTACCTGGTGCTACCATTGGGTAACAATTTGCATCTGGTATAACTTGGAAATCTACTACGATTGGTCCATCATATTCCATGATCATTTTTATAGAATCTGCTAAATCAACTCTGTTTTTTATTAAAACTCCTTTGATTCCAAAAGCTTCAGCTAATTGAATAAAATTAGGAGCTCCTTTTTCCATATTGGAATGTGAATACCGTTCGCCATAAAAAGCTTGTTGCCATTGTCGCACCATACCTTGCCAACGATTATTAATTATCATTATTTTTATAGGTAGGCTATACTGTGCTACTGTTCCTAGCTCTTGCATGTTCATTTGAAAACTTGCATCACCAGATATGCAGATTACTTGCGAATCTGGATGAGCCACTTGAGCTCCAATTGCTGCAGGGAGACCATATCCCATAGTACCTAAACCAGCGCTTGTTATCCAGCGTCTTTGACTTGTACGAACAAATTGTGCTGCCCACATTTGATGTTGACCTACATCTGTTGTCCAGTATGCTTTCGACGCATATTTACTTATTTCTGAAATGACTTCTTGAGGAGACAGATTTTGTGCATTTTTAGGGACTAGTAAAGGATATTCGTTACGCCAACGGTTGAGACGCTTCCGCCAGGGTTGAGTTTGTTCATGATTCGGTTTACCATTTTGTTTAACATAATCTAAAAGTTCCTGAACAACTTCTTTGACTTCACCTACAATTCCCACTTGAGGAATTCTATTTTTTCCTACTTCTGCAGGGTCGATATCTACATGTATCACTTGAGCATGGCATGCAAACTCATCTAATTTTCCAGTAACTCTATCATCAAAGCGTGCACCTAAAGCGATTAGAAGATCACATTCACTTACTGCGTAATTCGCATAAACAGTACCATGCATTCCTAACATTCCTAAAGAAAGAGAACTATTTTCATCTACTATTCCTTTTCCCATTAGTGTTGTAGCGACTGGTATTTGCAAATAATTTGATAGGTCTGCGATTTCTTTATATGCTCCAGAGACAACTGCTCCTCCTCCTACATATAGAAGAGGTTGGTTAGATTGGCTTATAAGATTTGCAGCTTGTTCAATTCGTTTTTTATTATTATTTAGAATAGGTGGGCAGCCTAAAAGATTTATGTTACCCGGTTCCACAGGTAAGTAATCGCATTGTTCCAACCCTACATCTTTTGGTACATCTATTAAAACAGGACCCGGACGGCCATATTTGGCTATGAAAAATGCTGCGGCTACTATTCTAGACATGTCTTTAGTATCTCGAACAACATAAGAATGTTTAACAATTGGCAACGTTATTCCAAATATATCAATTTCTTGAAACGCATCTGTTCCAATAAATGATCTCCCTACTTGTCCAGTAATGATGACCATAGGTATAGAATCCATATGGGCTGTAGCAATCCCCGTTACAAGGTTCGTAGCTCCTGGACCGGAAGTTGCAAAGCAGACACCTACTTTTCCTGTAGCCCGAGCATATGCATCACTTGCATGAGCTGCTCCTTGTTCATGTCTGACTAGAATATGTTCTATAAATCCTTCTTTTTCCCACGCATATAGTTCGTCATAAATAGGTAAAATAGCCCCGCCTGGATAGCCAAAGATATGTTTAACGCTATGACGTACTAGACTGTCAATAAGTGCAAAAGCACCGGTAGTCTCTCTTTTTGTTAGATTAGCTGAAAGCATTTTATTAAAACCTCATTTTTACTTAATACTTTTGTTAATGAAAGAAGTCAGTAATGTAGAATCTATATCTAAATTTAACATTGCTTTTAACGTGAAAAATAAGAAAATAACTATTATTAAAATTATTGACAATAAGATTAATGATGTTTGTGGACTTCTGAGTAAATTAAAAAATGGCCCTATTATAGTTAATATCAAACCTAAGGTAGAGGAGATGAAAAATCTTGGAAATCGTAAAATATTGTCCCAAAAGTCAGACATAGGTATAGATTAATTAATTTGTCCCATCTTTTATACTAATAATTCTACAGAAGATTTTAACTTATGTTTTAGAACATAAGTTAAAATCTTATTGCATCGTAATAGTTATTGTAAACAAAAACTTATAAAAAAAGTATTTATCTAAAAATTTATACAAAACTTTTTTATCTAAATTTTTTATTGTAAGTATACCAAATGTAAAGACCATAAAAATATGAGACTACCTTATATTTTTAGAGGAGGATTGTAGGTAAGAAATAAAATTATAGACTCTTTTTTTGTTTAACCGATTTTTTTCCTTAAAGATGAATTTTTTGTTGATTCAGTTTTATTAAAATGATATGATTACATCCGTAGGCTTAGTAGCTCAGTGGTTAGAGCAGGGGACTCATAAGCCCAAGGTCGCAGGTTCAAGTCCCGCCTAAGCCACAAAATGAGACTTTAAGTTTTTTAATTAATATATTAATTACATATATATTGAGGTATTCTAACTAAATTTGTTATAATTATGTAGTAATAGCTTCAAGGAGAGGTGGCTGAGTGGTCGAAAGCGTCGGATTGCTAATCCGATGTATGATTATATCATACCGAGAGTTCAAATCTCTTCCTCTCCTAAATAAAACTAAAATTTAACTCTGTAGTTGAATAGTTAATTTAATAGTGCTAGTATTTATATTATCATTCTAACATGGGATTGTAGTTCAATTGGTTAGAGCACCGCCCTGTCACGGCGGAAGTTGCGGGTTCGAGCCCCGTCGATCCCGTTCTAAGTTTTTTACATTTGAGATACATAAGTGTTTTTTTCAGGAACGTCAGTAAATTCTTCTACTATCTGTCTGAATTCATCACCACTTATAGTTTCTTTTTCAATCAGTAAATCTACTAATTTGTCTATGACTACTCGGTTATCTTTAATTATTTGCACAGTTTCATTATGACAATGTTGAATAATAGATCTTATCTGCATATCAATACGTGATGCTATATCTTCTGAGTATTCAGAGCTAGAACCCATACTTCTACCTAAAAAAGGATCTGAACTTTGATTTTCTAAGGCTAAAGGTCCTATATTAGACATACCAAATCTTGTTACCATTTGTCGAGCCATAGAAGTAACCTGTTGTAGATCATTTCCAGCACCCGTAGTTACTTCAGGATATCCAAAGACCACTTCTTCTGCAGCTCTACCACCTAACGCCCCCATAATCCTTGCTAATATCTGAGATCTTGAAATTAAAGATTGATCTTCTGAAGGAGTAAACCAAGTTAATCCTTTAGCTTGGCCACGAGGGATTAACGTAACTTTTTGAACAGGGTCATGATGACTTAATAATGTTCCTACAATAGCGTGACCAACTTCATGATATGCAATTAATCTTTTAGTTTTACTATCGACAAGTACAGTACCTTCCATACCTGCTATAACTCTATCTATAGCGGCATCTATTTCTGACATTGTCATAGATTGTTTTCTTCTTCGAGCTGTTAATATAGCCCCTTCGTTAAGTAAATTTGCTAAATCTGCTCCAGAGAAACCAGGAGTCCGTCTAGCTATTACTTCTAAAGAAATCTCCTCTGATAGCTTTTTATTTCTTGCATGAACATTTAAAATCTCTAATCTCCCCTTAACGTCTGGAACATTTACTGTCACTTGTCTATCAAACCTTCCTGGTCGCAGTAAAGCTGCGTCGAGTACGTCAACTCTATTCGTAGCTGCGATAATGATGATTCCCGTATTTCCTTCGAAACCATCCATTTCAGTTAATAATTGATTTAAAGTTTGCTCTCTCTCATCATTACCTCCTCCTATTCCCGTTCCTCTTTGTCTCCCAACTGCGTCTATCTCATCAATGAAAATTATACACGGTGAGTTTTCTTTAGCTTTTTTAAACAGATCTCTTACTCTTGAAGCTCCCACTCCAACGAACATTTCTACAAATTCGGAGCCTGAGATACTAAAAAAGGGCACCCCTGCCTCTCCAGCTATAGCTTTTGCTAGAAGTGTCTTACCAGTTCCTGGAGGACCTACAAGCATAACTCCTTTAGGTATTTTAGCTCCAACCGCTGTAAATCGTTCAGGTCTTTTAAGAAAGGAAACAACTTCTTGGAATTCTTCTTTAGCTTCATCTACTCCAGCAACATCATCAAAAGTAATGCCTGTTTTTGCTTCCATTGAAAATCGAGCTTTCGACTTGCCGAAATTCATAGCCTGACCCGGACCACCTTGCATGTTATTGGATCGTCTAAAAAGAAATGCTAACCCACCTATCAGTAAAAGTGGAAACAATAAATTACCAAGTACACCCCATGTAGAAGAATTATCGCTTATTGGGTGTGCGTCAATATCTACATTTGCTTTACGCAACTTTGTAATTAACTCAGGTGCTGTGTTTGGTAACTCTACTCTAATTCTTTGGATTCTATTACCTAATTCAGGTCCAATTGCTTCTACAATACCTGTATGTCCATCATCGTATAAGTCAACTCGTTTTATCCATCCCATGTCAAGATATTCTAAAAACCTACCATATGTCATTCTAGAACTTGCGACATTTTTTCCAAAGTCTGCACTATTTGAATTACTAAAACCCTGCCATATAAAAAACAAAATAACAAGAGCTGGTAAAGACCAGAGAAATATATTTTTCCAAGAGATTTTCATTTCAATTAAATTTATGTCTGTGACTATAATTTTTATTTTAACAATTGGACGATTAAAAGGGTTTCTCTTTTTAATTGGGTTGAGTGTAAATACTATTGATTTGAAATTTTAGTAAGAAAGGGGTAAAGTTTTTTGGTTATAAAACTTAAAGTAAATTATTTTTTACATTTTTAATGTACATTATATTTATATTGATACATTAAGACGAGGTAACTATGGTTAAAAGAGGTTCACAAGTAAGAATTTTAAGAAAAGAATCTTACTGGTACCAAGATATTGGAACTGTGGCAACTATTGATACCAGTGGGATTAGATATCCTGTTGTAGTTAGATTTGAAAAAGTTAGTTATAGTGGTGTAAATACAAATAATTTTTCTTTAGATGAAGTAGTAGAAGTTGTAAAATCAAAATAGTTCGAGATAAAGGATAATTGTTTTCCATAACATTATCCTTTAACTCGAACTATTTTGATTTAATTCTTATAGAAGTTTTTAACTACCAAGACTTGCCCAGTCAACATCTACGTTCTCAATGATTAAAGAAGAGTTATAAATCTGTAAGATAATCAACAAGAACACAAAAAATAACAACATGACGAAGCCCATGATTGGAGTAGTACCCCAACCAGGGGAAACTTTACCGTACTCAGAGTTAAGAGGTCTTAGAAGTTCACCTAATCTTGTTCTTAATGCCATTG